>TARA_R110001592_G_scaffold137324_1_pt1 | contig 37407 bp, 32 predicted proteins | sample TARA_R110001592 | Tara Oceans TARA_R110001592 (sample SAMEA4398387) | marine metagenome | biome: Polar Biome; feature: [SRF] surface water layer (ENVO:00010504); material: water (ENVO:00002006), including particulate matter (ENVO:01000060) such as... | depth 5 m | reverse complement strand
GCTTGTGCAGCAAACACCTTCGTAATTAAGCGTTAATACTTTCCGTACATTATGCCAACATTCTTTCTGTTAAACATAATCATACTAGCCGTGTTTCCTAGCCTTTCTTCTGTGTTGGACATCGCTTTCCAACAATAAGTGTCTAATATTATGAGCATAATATCATTTCTCCTGATTTTTGTTGTGTGATCAAAAAAGCACTGAGTGTGCGCAATTGATCACGCTTTAATTTTGTTGAATAGTTCGATCCAGCTCTTCTCAATATCTTCTGGAACATTGCCCTTAAACTTCTGCTTAACTCGTTTGCTTAGTTCTACTTTCCATCCGTGCTGTTCTTCCAGTCTGAGGTCATTGGCTTTGCCAATTTCTTCCAGCTGAGGAACTATTGGAAGATTGGAATTGACATCATCTGTGTCTATGCCATCCTCGGTTCTGAAAATACGGTCAAAGCAATCAACGATTAAATCCAATGGAATCAAATCTTCGATTTCAGATCCTTCTTTTCCGGTAAAAGTATCCGTTTCAATTACTTTGTCTTTGTCACTACTGTATAGGCCACTCTTTAACCCACTTTGAAATGTTTTTCCTGACTGGTCAGAGTCGAGTAGAGTAACAGGTAAAGCGCTCTTTGTTCCTTGAACAATTGAGACGACTGGTTTTACTCCTCTTACACCGCCGACAGGAATAAAAGCCATTTCCTTTGAAGGTTGAAACTTACCTTCAGATATCAGGTGATTTTTAATCATTGTGAGATAGTGCTGATCCGATACGCCTTCGACTATGACGATGTCACAGCCAACGAGTAAGCTTTGAGAGGCTGTAATGCCGATAGCTGCGTTAACTGGTTGAATGGATTTCCGTTCTTTATCAGCTTTTCCTAAGTCATTTGATATTAGGGTAAGGCCTTTCTCTGTATATACAGCTTTAACGCGATCTAAGTTATTGTGGTCAACTAAAAACGGTAGGTGAGTTGTATAAATTACCTGATTACCTTCCGAAACTTGATTAAAGAATCTGATCAAATCGGTCTGAGCGCTCGGGTGCAAGCTCAAGCCTGGCTCATCTAGAAGTAGAACGCAATTCTTGTGGCTATCTTTACGCTCTGCCAAGAAAACTAGGAAGAAACTGAAAAACCACTGTAGCCCCTTAGAGCGTGATTCAAGTTCTATTGGAGCAGTTCTTTCCGTATCACTCACCAAAATCCTAAAATACTGTCCGTCAGCATTAAAGTGAAAGATATAGTTTCCCTGAGTCCACCAATCCTTGAACTGCGTCGTTAGTCTTGAGGCCGCCGATGTGACCTTAGCGTAACGTTCTTGCTTGTTTCTTGATTCAACTCCGACTTGTTCATCAGATTTATTGACCGGATTGTTATTTGGGGTGACTTCTTGTCCTAACTCCAAAATGTCTTCGGGTTCCAGCCCTAGATGCCCAAATAATACTTTGAGCGTCCTCGCTTTCATTCGGTCTTTGCCGGTTAATTGGTTGATTCGTTCTAAATCTTCTTTTACTCTCGGTAAATATAGATCCGAATCCAAGTTCCCATATTCTGAGTAGTATACGAAGCTAGGAATTGCTTTGCGGACTTCATCAAATACTTCCTTTCCAACTTCGTCTTCTAACTCTTCTGATAGCTCTTCACCGTTTTCATCAGACAGATAAATATAAAACGTTTCGTTATAATCCTTCTTAATCAGTAGGTGTTTTTTGAACCCGTACTTTTCTCTTGGTTTCGATTCTGACTTAGTTTCGGACTCATCTTCGCTAGTCGTTGTGTCGACCTGTGCGCAATAACGTTTCTCAAATTCATCTATTTCAGACTGATCTAACTCGAATACTGTTTCAATAAAGAAATGACCCTTTAGCCCTTTTTTGCTTTTGATTTCAGAATATTCGTCTCTTGGATAATCTAGCAAAAGGTCAATATTAGTTGCCCCATCTGCTGGATTAAACTTCCAAAGTGGCAAAAGCAAATTGGTCTTTCCCGATTCATTAACGCCAACGTAACAAGCCAGGTTGTCAATATCGATCCAGTCAGTACCTTTGACTGATCTGAATTTGTGAACCTTGTATTTTAGTAGACGCATTGTCTATTCCTTCTCACTGCCAGGTTGCTTTCACATTCGTGAAGAAAAATGTACCAATTAAGTTATTTACTCTTCGCGCTCACAATTGGTGAGACGTTCGACTTAGAATCTAGTTGAGAAGCTAGGGATTCTATCTGTCGTTTAAGTTTTCTGTTTTCTGTGTTAATTCGATAGTTCTCCTGCGCCAATAATTCTCGGGTGCGGGTTAACTCTCGGATAATTTCTTTATCGGTTTCTTGCTTCGCTTCAATAAGCTTGCGTTCTTCGGTGACACCGGTAGAGCGCTTCTTGTTGATCTTGTCTAGCTTTTCTAGGAGCTTCTTGTGATTCCCATACAAAGAGGCTCTAGACACGCCTGACTCAATTGCTAGATCTTTCACGCTTACTTTGCCGAACGACTTAAGTTTGATTTTTGTCGTCTGACCGTTTTTGATCCGTGTTAGGGCTTGCACAATGTCATTGTGCTTTTGCTGCTCTTCCTCGGCCTTGTGGTTCTTAAGAGCATTGATAGCTTTAACATTATTAGGCATTCAGCACGTCCTGATTATCAGGGGTGAGGGCGGCGATAGTAGGATCGATTGTTTCCGTGATCACTTTTGCAATCGCCTCTTTCTGATACTTTCCAATTTGATCAGAGTTAAGCAGCTGTTCGTTGCGTGCTTTAATTTTTAGCCAAGCATCTAAGTGTTCATCAGTGATCAGGGCGCTTTTGCATTTCTGAGTCATGGTAATGTCCATCATGCAACCGACAACGCCGGTACAATTGCCGTTGTTAGAGTCTCCCAGGCACCAAGAATGGCCAGTTGATCTCATCGTGATATCGTCTGCTAGGTCGGCAATGAATGATTCCTTGTCTGCATCTGTAGCTATCCCAACGAAGTAGTCACGCCGCTCGTTTTCGATAGCTTCTGCTGCGGCACCCGTTGACTTCTGGCGATCATAGAAGATCGAACCCAGCTTGGCGTTCTTGAACTCCTTGATGCCTTTCAGAATGTTTTTGGTGAGCTCTACATCGTCAGAGTCATACCATGCGGTCATATCTAACGATCTGTGACCCATGTGCTCTTGAAGGTATCGGATGTTCATTGCGTTTGAGCACATAAAGCGCACGAAGGTTTTACGCAATTGGTGAGGGTGAAGGTTCCAGTGATGCCCGTCTGCATCAGTCACATCAAACTTTTTAACAAGTTCCTTCAGTGATGTGTGAATCGAGGCATGTATGTTCGATACTTGTGGAGCGTATTCAAAAAGAATACCGTGTTTGCGCTTAGATGACCAGTTCAAAAACAATTCGGTTCTCATCTGTTCAAGTTGTTCTATTCGCTCTGGATCAATGGTGTTTGAAAGCTCGTATTCAACAGCGTCCCTCATCGATTGAGTCAGCGATTTAGCTAAGCTATGAGCTTCAAAAACGATATCTGGGGCCATCCACTTTCGAGCTTTCTTTTCGATTTTGTATTGTCGACCAGAGATCCAGGTGACGCCGCCTTCTTTAGTTATTTGATCGGGCTCCATAGAGAGCATTTCAGAGGCTCTAGTGCCCGTAAAGAAAGCGATGACCAAGTAGCAAGAAGCCAGTAGTTGTCGAGATAGGGTGGTAACTTCCGCATTGGTAATTCCCATTCCTTCAAGAGCAGCCTTTCGTGCTCTGTCTCGGTTTGCGCTTGATTTACCACTCTTGATCTGGTCAAGGCCTGCTGTATCGCGTGCTTGAGTAGCAGCCGCAACGAGAGCGCCATCCTCTCTGATAAAGCTTACACAAGACCTGATAAGGTTTTGGGCGATATCGTCAGGTATGAAGTCATATTTGCTTTCTACCTTATCTTCTCGTGTAACGCCTGAGGCTGCGTGAGCATTCTTGCCTTCTAGAGGATCGAAGCTCAGGAAGTAAGTTAATTCTTCTTGATACAGCCAAAATAGCTTTATCGCGCTCAACTTGCTGACTTTTGTTCCTGGGTGCACAGAGTTGTCATTATTAACTAATGTGATGTACTCGCTTAGATCTTTTCGTGAGACCTGAGAAATGCAGTGGTGATGATTGTTAATTAACCACTTAATCAATGATTTAACGTAAGTGTAGGTGTTCTTTAAAGTAGCTGGTGACGGTGCCTTACCGGTAGAGCAGGATGCCAACGCATAGATTAGCTCTTTAAATGCCATGCGAAGATTGTTAAAACGAGGCATATTAAATGCTTGCTCGTTTCCACAATTGAAGTCCCAGCGCAATATAGAGCCTGTAGCTTTAACGTTCGGATTGGTTTCGTAATCGCTAAAATCCCAGGTGTTGTCGCCATACTTAGACTTGCTAGATATACGAAGAGTTGGCCTATCCAATACCTTGGTTTCTGCAAGAGGGCGATAATCGTAAAGGTTAACTACATTGTTTTGAACAGCCAACATTTAAACTAACCCCTCAGTGTTCACGATTGAGGTATCAGGGTCTAGCGGGGCCCACATTGGGAATGGGTCGTTAAGAGCCATTTCTTTTTCTTGCTCTATCCAAAGCTCGTCACCTAGTTGTGGGGCGATATCTGAATCAATGATTTCGATGATCCAACCATAACTCGCTTCCCACTTTTCCTCGCCTAGTGCTGCTTTCTTTCTCAAAAGCCAGAAGTAAAAGCTAAACAAGCGGTGGCTGTCTTCTTTCAGAACGACGCAGTTGCCACATCGGAAGCATGCAAGGTAGTTTGTGCATAAGTCGCCTTCTTTAGCTCCTTTGAGTGGGGAGTTGAATGGGTTCTTACATTTTGCTGCACCCATATCAAAATCGCCGTTAGCAAGCTTTTCAGCGGCATCTAAAGGGATGTCTAGTACTTGTGCGAGATCTTCTGGGTTAAGTCTGTTGCCATCACGTAGCGCCCAGTCTTCCATTGCCTTGCCGGAGTAGTGGAATGCCTCTTTACGTTCTTCGAGGTTGGGATCTAGGTAGCCCATTGTTGTTCGGATATGGCTGTGCCCAAGACGCTTCTGTAGGTCTCTTAAATCTCCGCCATTCAGTTTTAGCATGATCTCAGCAAAGGTGGGTCGAAAGCGTCGAAAGTTAAGATTAACAAGCTCTCCGCTAGCATCTAAGATGCTGTGGCGCTTACAGAATGACGTTAAGCTAAGGTAATACCTAAAGCTTCTAAATACATCTATTCTGCCTTCATCCGACTTTACGAGCCAAAGCTTGTTTCTTAACGGGTCATCTTCTGATAGTGAATCTCTAATCGGTTGCGTAAGAGCTTCTACCTCTTTGAGTAGCCTGACAATACTGTTCTTAATTCGTACACCGTGACGGTCTTCATCAAGAAGCTCTATGTTCTGGCTTTTGCTTGTTCGCTGTTTTACTGGTAGCACCAGTCTTGTTGAATTTAATAGATGACTCGACTTTAAGGAGTGTTTAGTAACTTCTATTTCAAAAAGCACTTCTGGATTTAGCCCTGTTCGTAAAGAAACGAGTACAGCATGAGGAATCAGAGGAGCTAGATAAGCCGAAAAGCCATGACCTGTAGTTAAAGGGGTTCCCTGTTTAACGATTGATATGTCGTGTTTGCAGGCAGCTGCAATCTGTTCTGTTTCATGTGTTGTGTATGGTTTGAAGGATTCTCCTTCATTTGAGTCGAAAACTTGAACGGGTAGTTTTATCTTCTCGTCTACTAGTCCATAGCTAATGAGATCCGAGATGTATGAACGAATCGTCCCCCAAAAGTGTCGTTTAGAGCCTTCGGAAAGGGGGGTGTTACTGCCATCACGTTTGACGGCAACGTACTTCATCCAATACGTAAAATAGCCGATCACGCTTTGATTTATCTGGTCCAGTGATAGGGTTCCAATCTCACTTTTTAGGTGTTCAAAGAAGCGATCAATGGCAGTAAGGTGAGCAATTGCTGTAGGTCCAGATATATCATTTCTTCTGCGCCATAACGCTATCGCAAAACCCCATGCTATATCTTTTGTTCTGTCTTCAAAGAAAATGTAGGGGGTCAAATCAATATCTTCACCATCCACTTTAAACTGATAGCCTGATGGTTCGTTGATTATGGCAGGTGCAGTTTGATCCTCAGCCATTTTATAATTTTTACGACGAAGGTGAGGAGAACCCATTAGGCTGTACCTCTTAACTCTAGCGAATCAATGTGTCGCTGATAATCCGCAAAGAAGCCCATTTGATCTACAGCAGCCGTATGTTCATAGATTGTTGTAGTTTGAATGTGGCTGTGTCCCAGAAGTTTTTGAACCAGCCGCAAATCACCAGTGATGGAGTAAAGCGTTGTTGCAAATGTATGGCGAAATCTGTGAGGTTGAGCGTCGCTGATATTTGCTTTTTTGCCCAGTCGGGAAATCTCTGTTGTCAAAGATTCTACACTGTATTCGGTGCCGAGCTGCGTTAGCCAAAAAGATGTTGGGTTTACTTTGTTTTTGGCTTTGAATTTTTTAACAAACTTTGGCCTTACAGTTGCTCTATATTGCATTAACTTCATTGCAGTTGCATAGGAAACTATAACCGTTCTTGATTTATTTCCCTTGCAAATACTCGCAGGGAGAGGGAAATCAATTTCACTTCCAGGGCCAGCACTTTGTGCTTGCTTGATTAGCTCCAAAACCATCTTTTCTGATAGTGAGGTAACTTCTTCTCGTCTAAGACCACACTCAAGCATGAGGCGCATCATTAGTGAAAGTCGCTTTGATTTCGTATGTTTAAAAAGACGTTTTAACTCTTCTTCTGAGTAGCACTTAGGTAATTCATTATCGACCTTTAGGCTAAGATCGTTGCGCTTTAATTTGATACTTCCAGTGTGGCTTAGAAGGTCTGAGTCCTGATGTGCGTATGCTTTTGATTCAATCTCGGTAATTGGGTTTTCTTCGACTAAACTGAATTTTACTGCGTACTTATAAAAACGTTTTAATACAGAAAGTCTGGCATTAACAGTAACAGGACTTAATTCACACTCTTCTACAGACCAATTTCTGTAAGCTACGATTTCTTTTTTTTCAGCTAACTTCCAATCAATTTCATTACACTTTGCCCACTGCATAAAATCTTGCAGCCAGTAAGCATAATTTTTCCAGGTTTTCTTTGAGTTGATGTTTCCATCTACCAAAAGATCTTCAACAAAAAAGTCATTCAATTCATCAATCAACTTGTAATCTGAATCAACAAAGAAGGGGACGTCTGCAAAAGACTGGCCTCCTATTTTGTATTCATGATTGGTGAAGAATAGTTCCATTGTAAGAATAAACCTGTATTAGAATTTTTAAGTTATTATTGCTTTGTATTTAAGCGTGTTAGACAGATTATAAAGTGCAGGGATTTGAATGTCATTATGCTAAACACATGTTAGACACTCAATCCCTGTAAGTTAATGATATATATGGATTAATGGTTTAAATAAAATTCTCACCACTTCCCGTATGTGCCTTCTTTTAAGGCATCAAATAAGTTTGCAGCTGAGTGCATTTCACCATCATATTCAATCTCTTCATTGCCCTTGGCGACAACTTTCGTGCCGTCTTCTAAGGTGAACTCATAAGAGGTATTTTCAAGGTCAGACTCTTTTACGAGAACGCCTTGGAATGCTTCTGGGTTGAAACGGAATGTGGTGCAACCTTTAAGGCCTTTTTCGTAGGCATACATGTAGATATCTTTGAACTCATCATAAGGGAATTCAGTGGGTATGTTTGCGGTTTTAGAAATAGATGAGTCTACCCAGATTTGTGCCGCGGCTTGAATATCAACGTGTTGTTTTGGTGTGACTTCATCAGCAGAAATAAAATAGTCTGGTAGTTTGGATTCTTCCTCTTGGCTATAAGGCATTGCGTTTGGATTTACGAAATGACGGTAGGCCAATAGTTCGTAAGAAAAAACGTCAACTTTTTCTTTGGTCTTCTTACCTTCACGAATAATATTTCGTGCATAGTGGTGAGCAAAGCTTGGTTCTATACCATTACTAGCATTGTTTGCTAAAGATAATGAGATTGTACCTGTAGGGGCAATAGAGGTGTGGTGTGTAAATCGGGCACCTTTTTCTGCAAGCTCATTGATAAGTTCCGGTTCAAACTCTGCCACTTTCTGCATGTAACGGCTATAGCGTGCATGAAGAACGCGGCCTTTAATTTCGTCTCCGAGCTTATAGCCATCAGCTTCCATTTCTGGTCGCTTTATTAACATTTCTTCGTCAATGGTAAAGGTTTCTTCCATTATTGGGGCAGGACCTTTCTCTTCAGAAAGTGCAAGACCTTGCTTCCAGCCTTCAATGGCCATTTCACGATTAACTCTTTCTGTAAATTCTATAGATTTTTCTGATCCATAAGCCATTTTCATCATCGTGAGCGTTGAACCCAGGCCCAGAATACCCATACCGTGACGACGTTTGAAGTTGATTTCATTACGCTGACCAATTAAAGGTAGGCCGTTAATCTCAACTACGTTATCTAGCATGCGCGTAAAGATGGCGACTGCTTTTTTGTACTTTTCAAAATTGAATGATGCTTTATCAGTAAACGGACGTTCTACAAATTTAGTTAAGTTTACGGAACCTAAAAGGCAGCTTCCATAAGGAGGAAGAGGCTGTTCTCCGCAAGGATTGGTTGCTCGAATATTTTCGCAGAACCAGTTGTTATTCATTTCATTTACTTTGTCGATAAGAATAAAGCCAGGCTCAGCGAAGTCATAAGTTGAGGTCATGATGCTGTCCCAAATAAATTTGGCTTTGACAGTATTATAGATTCGACAAGCTACTAAGCCTTCTTTATTACTTATATAACCTCTTTTAACCGGAAAGTGACGATAGGTAAATTGTGTTGTGTCGCTAAGGTCTAAATTATCTTCTGCTGTTTCTTCGGCGGTAACCGGGAAAGAGAGCTGCCAATCGGCGTCATTACGAACAGCGTTGATAAAGTCTTCGGTAATGAGTAGGGATAGGTTAAATTGACGTAGGCGTGCATCTTCACGTTTTGCTCTAACAAAATCCAATACATCTGGGTGGTGAACGTCAAATGTTGCCATTTGAGCGCCACGACGGCCGCCAGCAGAAGATACGGTGAAACACATTTTATCGAAAATATCCATGAAGGATAAAGGCCCAGAGGTGGTTGCGCCTGCACCAGCTACATAAGCTCCTTTTGGACGTAAGGTTGAAAATTCATAGCCAATACCACAGCCAGCTTTTAGCGTTAAGCCAGCTTCGTGGTTTTTAAGAAGAATGTCATCCATTGAATCAAACACAGTACCTGAAACTGTGCAGTTAATTGTTGAGGTAGCTGGTTTGTGGTCGCCTGCACCAGCATTAGACATGATACGACCAGCCGGAATGACGCCTTGTTTTAAGGCCCACTTAAATTCTTGATATACAGAGTCGCGTTTTGCTTCGTCTTCTACTTGAGACAGTGCTCGAGCAACACGTTCATAGGTGCCGTCAATATCTAAGTCAACCGCGGCACCCGTTTTTGTTTTTAATTGATATTTGGTGTGCCAGATATCTTGTGAAGCGGATTGCATGGGGAGTGGAGAGACGAGTGTTTCAACTTTGGCGTTCATGTGTGACCTCTGACTATTTGTTTAGTTATTTAGTATCGATAAAGACATTGATTAGGAATGTATTAAATAAATCGATTCTAAATAACTACATGTAGTGTTTATTTTTTTATATAAGATAGTGAAATTACCTAATACTAATTTGAACTTTAGGCTGATAACTAGTTGAGCTTTAAGTTTTTATAGAGCGATCTAACCTTGTAATAGGTGTTTCCGTGATCTTTTTTAATAACTACATACAGTGGATGTTTTATTTTCTTCATACTATATATCGTTAGATTTTGAAAAATTATAACAGCATATTGTGTTTTGTGAAGTTTAATTTCAGGAAATTAATGAATTGTTGTGGCTGTATATGAAGTTTAATTTGTCAAGTGATAGGCTAAGAAAAAGTAGGTGTATTTGGTTTGCTCCTAAAGGTACTGAGTTGCGTAATTAGTGAATACTAATTTTTTAAATTTAACTATATGTAGTGTTTTATGTTGGTGCATAAAAAGGCCGACAAATCAGTCGGCCTTTAAGTTATAGGTCTATTTATTAGTTGCTTGTTCTAGCTTAGTATTTTTCAATAACGAAGTTAGTGTTGTGTTGCTTGGACTGCGGTTAGCGCAATTGTAAATACAATATCTTCTATTAATGCGCCCCTTGAAAGGTCGTTGACAGGTTTGCGTAGGCCCTGAAGCATTGGGCCAATGCTGATGACGTCAGCACTTCTCTGAACAGCTTTGTAAGTGGTGTTTCCGGTATTTAAGTCTGGGAATATAAATACGGTTGCTTTTCCTGCGACGGGGCTATTAGGTGCTTTTTTGATAGCGACACTTTCAATTGCTGCTGCATCATATTGTAAAGGGCCATCGATAAGAATGTCAGGTCGCTTACTCTGCGCTATTTTTGTTGCCTCACGTACTTTGTCAACATCATGGCCTTGGCCACTGATGCCTGTGCTGTAACTGATCATGGCAACTTTAGGTTCAATTCCAAAAGCACGTGCAGAATCCGAGCTTTGTATTGCAATGTCTGCAAGTTGCTCGGCATCAGGATCTGGATTGATAGCACAATCGCCATAAACCAATACTTGTTCAGGCAGGCACATAAAGAAAACTGACGATACGACTTTAGCATTTGCTGTGGTTTTAATGAGCTGAAGAGCAGGGCGTACGGTATTTGCTGTTGTGTGAACAGCGCCAGAAACGAGCCCGTCTACTTCATCTAGTGCCACCATCATGGTGGCTAGAACAACATTATCTTCAAGCATGGCTAGAGCCATTTGCGGGCTGATGCCTTTGCTTTTACGTAACTCTGTCATGGGTTCGACATAACGTTGTCTTACTAACTCTGGGTCAATAATTTGGATGTCTTTTGGTAGCTCTACACCTTGAGATTTAGCGATCATTAGTATTTCTTCTGGATTACCAATAAGAATACATTTTGCCAGTTTTCTTGCATGACAAATAACTGCTGCGCAGATTGTGCGAGGTTCATTGCCCTCAGGTAAAACAATTGTTTTATTCGCTGCTCGTGCATTTTCAGACAGCATGTATCTAAATGCGGAGGGAGATAGTCTTGTCGCTCGTTCTTTTTCGCAATGCTGTTTTAGCCAGTCAGTATCTAAATGGCTGGCAACTGTGCGCATGACATCGTTGATTCGATCTAAGTCATCTAATGGTACTTTGTTTTCAAGGCTAGATAGTTTGATGGCGGTTTCGAAGGTGTCATCTTGAGTTATTAAAAGAGGTAGGCCATTTTTTAGTGCAGGCCGACAAAGCGATAAAATGGCGGGATCGGGTTGGTAGCCGCCCGTTAAAAGCAAGCCAGCTAAAGGTGTGCCGTTTTGTGCGGCCATACAAGCGGCTAGGATAACATCGCCCCTATCACCGGGGGTTACTAAGAGGCAGCCCGGTGTTAGAGCTCCAATAAGATTAGAAACACTTCTGGCACAAATTGAAATTCTTAAAACTCGGCGACTAAGGTCGTAATCGGGTTTCTGGGTCGAGTCTGCGTATAGCGATACTGGTAAAAAATTAAATTCATCGGCGATATCCATGACACGAGGAGCTTGAAGTTGTGGCTGTAATGGGATTTTGCCAATTAGTTTGAAGCTGTCAGAGAAAGCCTTGCAGTTGTTAATAAATTCCAGGTTTGTATTATCCGCATTAAGCTGGATCAAATTTGGTATAGGGTTTTCTGATATATGAAGACCGTTACCATTGGGGTCTTTTTGATCGATAACGCTAATCTTATTTAATATGCATCCAATAATATTCTTTTTGACAGAACCAAATGTCCCCATCGCTGTGTGAATATGTTTTTCAAGTTTTTCTGCAGTATATGGGGTAGATAATGAGCTTATTGGAGCTAAAAGGATGATTTCAGCATCTAAGCTATTTGCGATATCTTTATTTAGTTCTGCGGAATAAGCCTGGTCCTGAGTGGGGACGATGCCTTCAATAATTATGACGTCATAATGTTGTTTTACTTGGTGAAAATTAGCTGAAATTTTCTCCATTAATAAGTCTTTATCACCACGACTAATAAAAACCTGCGCCTCTGATATATGGATGGCTTCGGGTGTTTCTATATGGTTAATCGCTCTAGCAAAATGAATAGAGTGATCTTCCATGTTATGAATTGATTGAGACAGTGGTTTAAAGAAACCAACGCGAACGCCAATTTCATCAAGCGCTCTAAGAAGGCCTAAACTAACTGAGGTTAACCCCGCATTTTTTGCAGTAGGTGCAATAAAAAATGATTTTGCCATTGTATGTAATGAATTCCGTGTGATGATTGGTTTTTATTAAAATTAATTATTTTCTATAAACTACTTTGCTTGTATTAATTCTAGAGTGTCAGTAACGATCATAGCTTCTTCGTCGGTTGGAATGATTAAGATAGTCCTGCTTTTATCAGAATGAATTGGCATTGCCAGAGACTCTTTTAAGTTAATAGATTCATTAGCTGATGGGTTTAATTCAAAACCTAGAATAGTGAGGTTCTTAATAATCATGGTTCTAACGAGTGTAGAGTTTTCACCAATGCCGCCAGTGAAGATTAGTGCGTCTATTTTACTTAATGAAATAGTCATCGCAGCAATATACTTTGCGGCTCTAAAGCAAAATACTTCTAGTGCGAGCTTTGCATTTTGGTGCCCATTCTGAGCTGCTTCGCAGAGCGTTCTCATGTCGTGACTTAGTTCTGAAAGCCCCAATAAACCGCTTTTCTTGTTTAATGTCTGATTTATTTCTTTTGGGCTAATACCTTTATTGATTAAATAATCAAAGATTCCTGGATCAATGTCTCCAGATCTGGTGCCCATGACAAGACCTTCAAGGGGGGTCAAACCCATGCTGGTATCGACGCTTTGTCCATTTTCTATAGCGGATACGCTTGCACCATTGCCTAAGTGAGTCGAAATAATAGATAGTTCATCGATATCTTTTTCTAAATAACTCGCGGTTTGTTGTGTGATATATCTATGGCTTGTGCCATGAAATCCATATCGCCGAATGTTATAGTTTTCTGACCATTTTTTGGGGATGGCGTAGGTGTGAGCAAAGTCTGGTATTGTCTGATGAAAAGCAGTGTCAAATATTGCTGTTTGTGTCGTGTTCGGGAAGTGTCTTTGAAGTTCTTCAATGCCTAATATGTTTGCAGGATTGTGCAGTGGTGCAAGCTCCGAGCAAAGTTTGATCTGGTCAAGAACCTCATCAGAAATAATAACGGATTGACTAAATATATTCCCACCATGTACAACGCGGTGTCCGATGCCCAGTAAGTTATCCTGAAGTGAATATGTGTCATTTAGTGCTGAAATGATTGTTTTTAAACTGTCAGAATGAAAACTATTTGAACCATCAATAAGATCTAAATTAGTTTTAGTTTTTTCTGAGTTTTGTTTAATCGTAATGCTGGCTTGGTTTGAATTTACAAGCTCAGCAATGCCTTCAGATAATAGTTTTAAAGGTTTGAATGATGAAATCGCATGCGTGTCATAAAGAGCGTATTTAACCGAAGAGCTACCAGCATTGATTACAAGAATAAATGAATGAGACATAAGATATGGGGCTTTATTGAATTGAAAATATTTATCGTTAGCTAATTCAAGCTATTGGTAAATGTGAATTTATAAAGTGTATAAGCTTAGGGATAGCTATCTTGATGTCAAGATCTTGTGTGTTTATTGCATATAGTTGAACGTTAAGACGATATTTCAAGGGCAAGTTTTGTGGCATCAAAATAAATTTCATTTATAAGTTTGACGTTAAGTTCATACTTGCTTAGCTCATTCCATTTTATTTTATGCCATTGAGATTTTTCAAAATTTAAGGTGGTATGAAGTGCTAAACCAGCGCAGCCCTTATAGCTCAGTAGTGCATCGTTTACGGCTGCATCTAAAGATATATGCTTTATAATCTCGGTAAGTTCTTGATCAAAAAATGCATCTAAACAAGATAGCAAGCCTACAGTATAAAAACGATTTTTGGAGTCAAGCTGAATGAATTCAGCAAGTTTTTCGCACATTAAAGCCCTAACTAAGGCGATGTAGTGAAGGGACTCAGGCTTATCATCAAGCTTGCTTAATGCTAATAGGCTTGCCCAACTCTTAATTTTATCGAGGCCTAAAAGCGTAACCGCTTTGTGTATCGAATCTATGGTGTTACTTCTTTTAAATGCGGCTGAGTTAATAAGCTTAAGAAGCTTGTAACTTAGCGCAGGGTCTCTGGATATAATCTTTGATAGGCCGTTCATGTCAATCACAGGAGATTGTATTTCAGCTATCAAGCTAAGAACGGCCATTTTACTTGCGGCGATTTTTTTACCTTTTATTATCTCTGGTTTGGCTAAAAAGTAGCCTTGGAACATATCGCAGCCTAATTCTTTGCATCTATTGAAAAGTTCTGGCGTTTCAATTTTTTCTGCCAGAATTTTAACGTCATACTTTTTTAAATTTTGAATAGTCTTTACAAGAACGTCATCATCCATTTCAGGTAGTTCGAGCTTTATAATGTCAACGATTTCTAAAATAGGCTTATATTTTTCATCCATAACATAATCATCTAAAGCTAGGGTATAACCTTTGGCTTTAAGTTTTTTCAAACTGGAAACAATTTTTTCAGTGATGCAAATATCTTCAAGGACCTCAATGATCATCGACTTAGGGTCAAATAAGGGAGGGTTATGAATTAGTTCAGAGGTGAAGTTTATGAAAGCGGGTAGACCGTGGGTGATAGTGCTTATATCACTTTCTGTAAAAAGACTTAAAAGAACTCTTGATGTGGCACGATTACCGTCAAATATGCCTACTGTAGGGATATTTGAATTTTCTCGAAATAAAAGCTCATAGCCGATGACTTCTTTATCGGTATTATAGATAGGTTGACGAGCCAATAAGATATCTTGAGGTTCTGTTATCATGCATTTACACCGGATCAAAATGGATCGCTAAACTAATTAAATGTATGAAGCAGTGTAGTACAGATATTGTAGATAAAACGGGAAGTTGATAATTAAAATGGAGATTTAAAATTAAGGAGGAGTGAGTGCGATATGTCTAGAGTGACGTATATTGAGTAAGCTAAAAAATCGAAGTGGTGTCCCCTAGGGGAGTCGAACCCCTGTTACCGCCGTGAAAGGGCGGTGTCCTAGGCCTCTAGACGAAGGGGACACATTGCTTACTCCGTCGAAGTGGCGCGTATAATAGGGAAGCGTTTAATCTAAGTCAAGCGTGTTTTTTTAAAAAAATAAAAATTATTCAATTTGTTGTAAGCAGGCTTTTAGGTTGTTAGCTGTAAGATCAAAAGCGGCCAGCATTCCTTTGTCATTAATGAGTCTTTTATAGCGTTCAGTTACTTGAGTGTAGCGAGAGGGAAGTTTGTTAGTAATTTCACCCATGGACATTTTTTTATCCAATTTGAGAATAATCTCGAACCTGATTTTATTCTCGCCAGCGCAAAAGTAATAAGCATGTTCTTTTAAGTCTGCTGCGGGACGACCATTTTGTTCATATACCAGCGTGGAACAGCGAGCATAATTTGTATTGATATCTGCGTAGGCGTTTAAGATACCAATCTTTTTAGCCCACTCATAAACGTATTCAAGTCTTTTTTTTCCATCACGAGAGATGCTAGGAAGTGATTCAATGGCAAGTTTTTTTGGCAGTCCTCTTTGATAAAGTTGAAGTGCTGTCAGGTGCTCGCTGGTGATAATTGAGCAGGATAGAAAAGACTGTTTCAGCTCTGGAGCTTGCGTTCTTTTTTTATCTGTATTATCAAGTGCAAGAACTGAGAATGAACAGCTTATTAAAAAGCCGATCACTACGGTTCTTACAAGTCGAAGATTGTCACTTATGGCTGTATTAAAAGTTTTTTGCATTAATATTAATCTAATAAGTGGATTTAACTGAGATGGCTTAATTTCTTTGGAAGCTTTAGTAATGAATTACGGTTCATTTTTTATCTTTCCGTTTAATAAGAAACTAGCATACAATTTTACTTCGTGTCGCTTTTCTACTGTCATAAAAGTATTTTATGTGAAGCGGTGTGCACACAATATATTAGTGAAGTTCAACTTTTAATCTTTCTTTTTTTCTAAAAATTGTAGGTGTTTATATGTTTTTTCAAGGTACTAACGAATACGTCGCAACCGATGATTTGCAGATGGCAGTAAATGCAGCTATTTCGCTGGAGAAACCTCTTTTAATAAAAGGTGAACCAGGTACAGGAAAAACTATGTTGGCGGAACAGCTAGCGGAGTCTTTAGGCTTAAGGCTCATTCAATGGCATATTAAGTCAACAACAAAAGCTCAGCAGGGCCTTTATGAATACGATGCCGTTTCACGTTTACGTGACTCTCAGCTTGGTAATGATAAAGTACATGATATTTCAAACTACATTGTAAAAGGAAAGCTTTGGGAAGCCTTTGCCGCTGATGAGAAGGTTGTTCTATTAATAGATGAGATTGATAAGGCTGATATCGAATTTCCAAACGACTTACTCCTAGAAATAGATAAAATGGAATTCTATGTCTATGAAACTCAGCAACGAATTGTGGCAAAGCATCGTCCTATCGTTCTAATTACCAGTAATAATGAAAAAGAATTACCTGATGCATTTCTTCGTCGTTGTTTCTTTCACTATATCAATTTCCCAGATGAAGTGACGATGGAAAGAATTGTTGATGTTCATTATCCAGATTTGAAAAAAGAGTTACTAAGAGAAGCTCTTGATGTGTTTTTTGATGTAAGAAAAGTGCCGGGTTTAAAGAAAAAACCATCAACGAGTGAGTTAATCGATTGGTTGAAGCTATTAATGGCAGATGAAATGTCAGAAAAGATATTACAAGAACGCGACCCATCTAAAGCAATCCCACCGCTCTATGGTGCACTAATTAAGAATGAACAAGATGTTCACCTTTTACAGCGTTTAGCTTTCATGGCGCGTCGTAAAGGTTAAGTTTTTACTGCGTACCTATTAAATTGTTATTCAACAAATAGAAAAGTAATGAGACTAAGATGAAAAATAATAACAAAGATTACTTTGGTGAAACGCAAACTCTTGTTCGAGATAATGTAGAGCGTTTTGTTGAAAAAGAAATTAGACCTTATATTAACGATTGGGAAGAGGAAGGGATCTTTCCGAGAGAAATTTATGAGAAAGCCGGTGCAGCAGGTATCTTAGGTATCGGACACCCCGAGCAATATGGTGGAACGAAGGTTGATCTCTTTAGCAAAATTGCAGCTTCAGAAGCCTTAATGCGTTCCACTTCCGGCGGTTTTGTTGCGAGTCTGGGCTCATTAGATATTGGCTTGCCGCCCGTTTGGAAGTGGGGCAGTGCTGCCTTAAAAGATCGTATCGTTGCGGATGTTATTCAAGGAAAGAAAATCTCTGCTTTGGCAATTACTGAGCCGAGCGGTGGTTCTGATGTGGCTAACATCAAGACGAAAGCAGTTAAGGATGGCGATCATTATATTGTAAATGGCAGTAAAACCTTCATAACAAGTGGTACGAGGGCTGATTATTATACGGTTGCCGTCAGAACGGGTGGTGAAGGTTATAATGGCATTAGTTTAATGTTAATAGAAAGAGATAGGCCTGGCTTTGGTCGCGGTACAGCTCTTAAGAAAACAGGCTGGTGGGCAAGTGATACCGCTGAACTATTTTTTCAAGATTGCAGAGTGCCAGTAGAAAACTTAATCGGCCCTGAAAATTCTGGCTTTATCGCGATTATGTCTAATTTTGAAATGGAAAGGCTCAGCCTTTGTGTGATGGCGAATATGACCAGTGAGCTAGCGCTTGAAGAGTCATTAAGTTATGTCAAAACACGTCAGGCGTTTGGAAGGCCAATTGGCAAGTTTCAAGTGATAAGACATAAGTTAGCTGATATGGCGACACAGCTCGAAGCAAGTAAGGCGTTTACTTATCGTTTGGCTGCAAAAATGGAGCAAGGCCAGTCGGTATTGAAAGAAATAGGTATGGCTAAGAATTTTGCAACGACAGTGAGCGATAAGATTACCTACGATGCAGTGCAAATTTTTGGCGGTATGGGCTATATGAGAGAAACAGTGGTGGAGCGCTTGGCGCGTGATAACCGTATCCTTTCAGTTGGCGGCGGTACTTATGAAATTATGAACGAATTGATTGCCAAGCAAATGGGTATTTAGTGAGTTTGTTTCAAAAAATTGGAGATGTAAATGCTGATTAAATTCTTTCAGATGGTTAGGGCTGCAAAAGTTCCGGCATCTTTAAAAGAGTTTCTAGATTTAATGCACGCACTTGAGCAAAAGATTGTGTTTGCGAATGTGGATGAATTTTATTACCTAAGTCGCCTGTGCTTAGTTAAAGATGAAAAGCATTTTGATAAATTCGACCGAGCTTATGGTGCCTACTTTGAGGGAATAGAAACCTTAGATGACTTGTTTTCAGAAATGATCCCTGAAGATTGGCTCAAAACTGAATTTGAAAAAAATCTGACCGAAGAAGAAAAGGCTCAAATTGCCGCAATGGGCGGGCTTGAAGAATTAATGAAGGCTTTTAAAGAGCGTTTAGAAGAGCAAAAGAAAAAGCACCAGGGTGGTAATAAAATGATAGGTACCGGTGGCACCTCGCCATTTGGTGCTGATGGTTATAATCCTGAAGGTTTTAGAATCGGTCAGAAAAGTGGCAAGCACGGGCGCGCAGTAAAAGTTTGGGAAAAGCGAGCTTTTAAAGATCTTGATAGTGATGTCACGCTTGGGATACGGAATATTAAGTTGGCCCTACGACGGTTGCGTAAATTTGCTCGCCAAGGGGCGGCGGAAGAGTTAGATCTTGACGATACCATTCGTTCTACTGCAAGAAATGCCGGTTACCTCGATATCAAAATGGTACCTGAACGCCACAACAGTATAAAAGTATTAATATTTTTTGATGTGGGTGGTTCTATGGACCCACACATAAAAGTGTGTGAAGAGTTATTTTCGGCTGCACGTCTTGAGTTTAAGCATATGGAATATTTTTATTTCCACAATTTTATTTATGAAAGTGTTTGGAAAAATAATATTAGGCGTACTCATGAGTCAACAAGCCTTTATGATCTTCTTCATAAATACTCACCTGACTATAAAGTTATTTTTGTAGGTGATGCATCCATGGCTCCTTATGAGATTACTCACCCGGGTGGAAGTATTGAGCACTGGAATGAAGAAGCAGGTGCGGTTTGGATGCAGCGTTTGACTGATCATTTTGAAAAGGTAATTTGGATTAACCCTTTGCCGGAACATTATTGGGGTGAGGGCGGTTCACTCGGAGTGACAAAACAGTTGCTTGAGCAGAGAATGTTCCCAATGACTGTAGAGGGGCTTGAATCTGGAATGAAATACCTGAGTCGATAGCAATAGTGCTATTTCGTTTAGATTAAAGATAATGGCTTGTTTTGTTTGTCAGTGCTTTTTATAAGCAAGCTGTTTAAAAAACAATCATCATTATCTTTTCAGTGTAACTTAACCCTGATTATTCTATTTAAAAGGAAAACAGTCTTGTAAATTAGTGACATATCCCCACTTTTTTTTAGAATTAGTTGGTATGATTTGGATTAATCTACTGGCCAAATATGAACTCTCTTATGTTTTTACATCTACGCACATTTATCGCGTTACTTATATTTCTTAGTATTTTTAATCTCCAAGCTGCAGAACCCAACAATGCCTCCATTAAGCAAGATAGTCTTGACGAAGAAACCTTAGATGCTTCAGGGAACGCAGTTAAAGCTTCAGATCCCGTTAATGAGAACTTAAGTGCTTTAGTTAATGAAGCAGAAAAAATTAAACAAGAAATAATTAAAATTAACCAAGATCTGTACAAATTTCAGGAATCACTTCTTTATCCTGCAAATACACAACTGGCGATTTTCCTTTCTTATGCAGAAAGAAGTGCTTTCGCTTTAGATTCAATAGAGATTAACTTAGATGGCCAACTGGTTTCTTCGGCGCTTTATCGAGAAAGTGAAATTGAAGCACTTAAAAAAGGTGGGATACAGAGAGTCTACTTAGGCAGTCTTTCTGATGGAAAACACAAGTTATCAATTCAGTTTAATGGTCAGGGTCAAAATGATCGCTACTTTAGGCGCAAAAAAATCTTATCTTTTGTTAAAGAAGAGCAAGCTCGATATATTCAGTTGATTGTTAGTGATAATAATTCTACTGGAGAGCCCGTCTTTAAAGTGAAACAGTGGTAAAACTAATGATTGTGAGTATTATTCAACAGTTACTCCAATTTAAGCTTGTCTTAGTTCTGGCCTCGCTGTTATGTCTTAGTATAAATGCTTCTGCAAAGATCCATACGATTCCTGACGAACTCTATAACGGCATTATTCAATTTGAATTAAATAGCGGTAGGTATTTTGATGCCTTGGTGTTGATGGATGAAAATTACCAGAAAAACAATCAAGTTGATTACATAACTGCTTTGCAAGGTTTTAATATTTCTAATGAGATACCGGATCTTATTGAAAAAGCTAAAAAAAATAAAGATCTGAATGATTCGGATTATTATAAAATTGGTCTTGTGGAGTACCTTCAGGGAAATTGTTTACCCACTTTAAAAGCATTTAAAAAAATCCAAAATAGCGTTTCTCTTGCTGAAAAAGAACCGTGGTCTTTTTATCGCGCAAATTGCTTTATTAAGTTAGGTAGTAATGTAAGAGCCGGTCAGGCATTAAATGATGTGCTAGGTGGTATTTGGGCAGCTTATGCATATTATAATCTGGCAATATCCTATTCTGAAACCAGTCGTGACAATACAAGAGCGCTCGGAGCTCTGTATATTGCAGAATCCTTAAATACGGGTAAATCAAAAGAAGCAAAATCTTTAAATGATCGAATAAATTTAGCGGCAGGTAAGCTTTATTTAGATGCCAAGAAATACGATTCTGCGATACAGTTTTTTAGGAAAATCTATTTAAACTCTGAAAGTACTCCGGCAGGTTTGTATTTGAGTGGTCTGGCATTATTAGAGTCAGGTGATTTTAGAGCTGCAACACAGACATGGCATAGCCTTAAAACTTATCCGGTTCTTAATCAAAGCGTTGCAGAAGCATTTCTGGCTATTCCTTATGCTTTCGAACGTTCAGGTTATATCAGTCAAACATTAGAAGCGTATCTTGACGCTAGTAATACTTTTGAAATAGAACTTGAAAAAATAAATAAAATAGATGCTCTCATTGTAAAGCATGGTGCTGGAAAGATTTTTATTGAAGATAGTGAATTAGAAGGTTTGGAATGGTTTCTTGCAAAAGATGTCATTAAAAATACAACGCGTGCCGTTTACTATCAATACCTGATGCAAGAAGAAAGCTTATATGATCAGGTTAGATTATTTTCGGAACTGAAAATGCTTCAAAATAGTTTAGACTTTTGGGTTTCTCAGTTAGATGTGTTTGATAAGTCACTTTCAAAAAAGAAACAAAGCTATAAAAAAGAAAGAAGCCGGTTTGATGCGCCAAATGTATTGAGCAAAATTAATGTTCAAAAAACTAAAATTGATGCACTAGCCTCTCAACCTGCTATGACATCAAGTCTGTCGTCAAATTTACAGATTGACGTGTTGAAAAATAGTATTGAAGTATTGAAAATTCGTTTGGATTCCCTTCAAGAAAAAGTACAAAAAGGTGAGTCTCGTTTAAATAAACAATTGCTAGAAAGCAAAGCATTAAATGGAACAATAAAAACGGTTCAAAAACGCTTATCAAAATTAATCTCATCCCTTGATGAAGAACTTACTAAGTCAGTACGTAAAAGACTTTCAAAACTTAAAATCACAATGATTTCAAATTTCGAGAGATCAGAGCAGGGTAGAATCCATCTTTTTGAAGATATGGCTGAAAGCAAACAAGTGAAAAAACGAAACTTGCTGGATGGGCGCTATCAATGATAATTACAAGTTTATCCTCACGCTTTTCACTAGGCTATTCAGATATTATTAATAAGCTTATGAAACTAATCTTATTTTCTGTTTTTGTTAGTTCTGCATTTATAGGCTTTGTGCAGGCACAAACAAATGGCTCATTTATTGTTGATATGAATAGTGAGCCGAAAAAAATTGGTGATATAAAACCTGCTTTTATTGTCTATAAAGATAAACCACTGCCTCAAGTTTCTATCAGCTATGTGTTGAAACGTTATATAAAACTTTTTGAAACTTCACAGTCTCCAAGTGTCAAAATAGATGCTCTCAATCGTATAAATAATTTACGAGCCGAATATGAACTTGAAAGCAAAAAACTTACGATAGATCCTTTAAAACAAAGTCAGGTTGTTCTTGATAGCTACGATAAAATTATTGATTCGGGTGAATTTTATCAACGAATGGATGAGTTGATCTACCAAACAGCTAAAGCTATGCAGTTTGTGGGCAATACAGAAGAATCTATCAAACGATTAAAGTTATTGGTTGGCTTATACCCTCGGTCACTTTTAGCCGATGAGAGTATGTTTAGAATGGCGGAAGGCTATTTTGACTTAGGCGATTATGCTGCAGCCGCTGCGCAATATCAAAAAATTCTTTCATTTTCGCAAACTGACTTCTTTCATTTAAAGGCGAAATATAAACTAGCTTGGTCTAAGTTCCGTACAGATCAATTGGATGATGCAGGCATACAGGCAATAGAAGTCCTTAATTCATTTTCGATACTTAAAAACGCATTGAATTTTGAAGAAATATCACCTGAAGATCAAAACTTGGTAGAAGATGACTTACGCTTATTGTCTATTGTTTTCTCCAAACAGGATGGGACTAAATCGCTAGAAGCCATTCAGAAACAAGTTGGGCATAAGCACTATGCTTATTTACTTTATGATTCATTATTTAGATTTTATCTAATTCAAGACCGGTTTCAGGATGCTGCAAGAGTGGCGCATTCTTATACTGAAAACTATACAAGTAATTTTAATGCTTACCAAATGGCTTTAAATGAAGTTAAGTCTTATAAGACTGGAAAGTTTGAGATTCAGGAGTGGAAAGCTAAAGAGTACCTGGTTTCTCAATTTGGTATGAATACTGATTATTGGAAATCACTATCAACCGAGCAGCAAAAGGTAGTAAGACCCATTTTAGTAGAAAATTTAGTAGAACTTTCTCATTTATACTATGTTCGAATGCAAACAGCTTTTGAACAACAAAATGCTCTCGTCGCTTCCAAAAAATCATCAAATTTAAATACTGTTGAATCATTGTCTTCAAGTTATCGTGCTTATGCAAAGCAAGCCGCAGACTACTATTTAACGCTAGTAGAAACTCATGGTGAAAACCGCTTGAATGGTGGCCGTTTATATCTTGCTGCTGAAGCATTATTTAAGGCGGGTGACTTCCAGAGATCTATTAATATATACGAAAGAGCTGCTTATGAGCAGCCTGGACATGCTGATGCAGTCAATGCAGGCTATGCAGCTATTTTAACTTACAATGATTTAGCTAAATCTTATCGTTCAAAAATGGATTCCATCACGTCAGATATTCATAAAAAATCTCGTCGAGAAAGTATTGAACGCTTCGTTAAATATTTTGCTGGTGCCAAACAGACGCCTCCTTTGTTAAATGGTTTAGCAAACGAACATTATGCTGAGAAAGATTATGTATTGGCGGAAAAAATCTCGCGTGAGGTGTTGGCCAAACCATTAGCAAGTTCAGATATTTTATATGGCAGTGGCTTGATCAATGCACATAGTAATTTTCAGCTTGAACAGTTTAAACTTGCAGAGATAGGGTATGAGCGTTTATTAGGATTTAAAAAAGAAAAAGACAAACCTGTATTAAGTGAGCGTTTAGCCGCATCAATATATAAGCAAGCTGAAAATGAACCCGTTATTGGTTTGAGTGCTGAGCTTTATCTTAAAGTTGTTGATAAAGTGCCGAATGCATCCATTGTTCCGCAAGCATTGTATGATGCATCAAGTCAATTTCTACAAGTAAAAAAATGGCGCCAAGCCATTGCTGCATTGTCTGTGTTTCAACAAAGATTTCCTCAGCATACACTTTATGATGATGCTTCCGATAAACTTGTATTTGCGTATTTAGAAAATAAAGAACCTATTTCTGCTGCTGAAAAGTTAATCGAAATTTCAAATACAGTTTCTGATAAAGAGAAAGCCTCAAACTCTCTTTATAAAGCGGCTGAAATCTATCAAGCGAATGACTTCTCAAACTTGGCTATGCCATTGCTATCATCATTTATTGATCGTTATTCATCTAAATTCGAATTAGTTATAGAGGCGCATAATGCACATATTGACTATTTTGATAAGCAGAAAAATGAACCTGCGAAGAGAGATTGGCAGAAAAAGTTGGTCGCATTTGAAAAGTCCAAGAGCAAGCTTAGGACTGCTCGTTCATCAAGTTTGGCGTCAAATGCTGCATTTGAGTTGACCTATTTGGATCTTGAAAAGTTTGAAGCAATTCAATTAACTCTGCCTTTGAAGAAATCATTAGAGAAAAAGAAAACTGCACTTAAGAATATTATTACTCAGCTAGAATCGTTAACTGTATATCAAGACTCTGTGATTATGTCCGCGGCAACTTATCAAATTGCTTCCATTTATAGAACATTAGCTAGAGATATTTTAAATTCTGAGCGGCCTGCTTCATTAAGTGAGTTGCAGTTAGAACAGTATAATATTTTGTTAGAAGAGCAGGCTTATCCTTTTGAGGAGCAAGCAATGGATATTTATAAGATAAATATTCAGAAAGTTTCTCAAGGTCAATACGACAAGTGGATAGAAAGAACATTCGATGTGATGGCAAAAATGAATCCGACTGAGTTTGAACGTAAATTAAAAGTGACTCCTTATGCTGAAACAATGTTTTAGGTATTTAACAATAATACTCTTATTTTCATTTTTAGTTGCATGTAGTAGTGCAACTAAGAAGCCCGTTATTGTGATTGAAAAAACACAAACTACTATTTTGCCTGTGCTTAGTGAAGAAGAAAAAGCTAGTTATCAAAGCGCATTAAAATTGATGACTGAAGAGAGTTACGCACAGGCAGAAATTTTATTTAATACGCTTGTTGAAAAACAACCTAAATTGACAGGCGCATTTGTAAACCTAGGTGTGATTAAAAAGAAAAATAAACAACTAGATTTAGCTAAAGAACTATTTGCAAAAGCATTAGAGATAAATCCAAACTTTATTGATGCCTTATTACAACAAGCACTTGTATATCAGGACTTAGGTGATTTCACCAAGACCGAAGACTTATTGAGACGAGCTGAAGCAATTCAGCCAGATCATCCTCTTGTTAATTATAATCTTGGGGTTTTATATGAACTTTACCTTCAAGAGTATTCATTAGCGATAAAGCATTATGAGCGTTATGTATCTGTTTCAAAGTCAGATGATGTAGAAATAGTGAAGCGTTGGATTCAGCTCTTGGAGCGTAAATGATGTGCTTATTTATTAAGATGTTTGGCTTAGTAGGCATTTTAAGAGCTTGTTGTTGTATCTTATTGTTAGGAATGAGTTTTCTTTCACAGGCTATTGAAAAGAAAGTTGAAACATTGGATGAAGTTATTATCATTGGGAACACTGAATTACCAAGAGTGACGTTTAATCAGCCTTGGCAACTTCCTAGTATTGAAAAGAGTGCTGATAAAACGCCACCTAAAGATATACCCGGTGTGCTGGTACCGATAGAACCACATCGTTATAAGCAACAATTACATTTTTCTCACTTCTTAGAAGTTGATGTGGAGTCATTTCAATCAAAATAAAACCAAATAACCTGTTAATTACAGGCTATTTATTAGCTTAAATTACGTTAACTTTAGGGAGTTTTAATAATGACAGTTTGTTATCAGGAGTTATCAGTATGTTAGATACGATCGTACGTTTTTTTCAGGAAGGTGGTGCATTTATGTATCCCATTGCCTTGGTTTTAGTGATTGGTCTTGCAATAGCTATTGAGCGATTCATTTATCTAAGTTCGGCCAAAAGATCAAATAGAAGTGCGTTTGATATGGGCATGCTACCCATTTTAAGGAAACGTGATTATAAGACAGCGCTTAAATTTGCTAATGACTCTCAAACTCCTATAGCCGCAATCATGGGGGCAGGTTTAAGTCGTCTACTCAATGGCGCTCAGCGTGATGATATTGAATATGCGATGGAAGAAGGATTAATGGAAACATTGCCACGCTTAGAAAAACGTACGCAATATCTTGCGACATTAGCTAACGTTTCAACTCTATTAGGTTTATTGGGCACAATTATTGGTTTGATTGCTGCATTTACAGCCGTTGCCAATGCAGACCCCGCAGAAAAAGCATCTCTATTATCTCAAAGTATATCGGTTGCTATGAACACAACGGCTTTCGGTTTGATGGCCGCCATACCTTTATTGTTATTTCATTCAGTGCTTCAAACCAAAACAAATGAAATTGTGGATAGTTTTGAAATGGCAGGCGTAAAATTACTTAATATGATTTCTGATCAATCAGGCCAGTCATAACACCTGACGTACCTTGTTTCGGTTGTATTTTGTTTTCAGATAAGGATTGAAGTGATATGGCAAGAAGGAAGCATAGGCGTCCTGTTCAGCAAGCAGATCTAGATATTACGGCATTCATGAACTTAATGATTGTGTTAGTGCCTGTGTTGCTTCTCAGTATGGTTTTTTCACAGACAGCGGTTCTAGATTTAAACTTTCCAACAAACGATAACAGCTTGGTGAATTTGGATGAAGAAAATCTTCAACTTCAGTTAATAATTAGAAAAGAAAGTCTTACCGTAGGAGATACAAAAAACGGTCTAATTCGAAAGTTTAAAAATTTGAATGGTCAATATGATTTTGAGTCACTGGTTGGACTTTTAAAGCAGATTAAAGCTCGAATTCCAGACAAAACTGAAATAACGTTATTACTAGCAGAAAATATTGATTATCAAACGCTTGTGACAGCAATGGATAAAACCCGCTCTTATCCGGCAGTTGTAGCTGCGAGTGTAGTGGATGCTGAGTTATTTCCCGATATATCTATTGGCGATGCACCTGAGTTAATGGCAGGCCTGGAGGGTGATTCATGAAGCTTTCTCGCAGAGCCAAAAGAATGAAGCGTCATTACAAACGCATGGATAAATCAGGAGGTTTAAATTTAGTATCTTTAATGGATATTTTTACCATTCTTGTATTTTTCTTAATGGTCAATTCATCTGATGTAAAAGTATTACAGCAAGATAAATCCATTGAATTACCATTATCTACCGCAAAAGAGCAGCCAAAAGAAAATCTAGTGATTACGGTTTCTGGTGACAACGTCTTAGTTCAAGGGCGTACTGTAGCATCTACTTTAACCATGAATTCAGATGGTCTATTGGCTGGATTGAAAGAAGAACTTGAGTATCAAGGTAAAAAAATGTCGTCTAACCGTGAAATCACGGATGGTTATCCTGCAACGTTGGTAGCCGATAAACATACGCCTTATAAAGTGTTAAAGAGCATTATGGCTACATGTACAGATGCAAACTTTACCCGTATTTCTTTGGCTGTATCTAAGAAAGAAGGTTCAGTGAAAAATCAGAGTAAGGATGTTTGATGGCTGTTTCTCAGGATCGATTAAGTTTACCGTGGAGTACAGAGCGTCAGGAAAATCGTCGTTTTACGGCGATATTAGTCTTATTATTCATTCTACTGTTTGTCTTTTCGATATGGATTCCTATGATTACCGTTCCAGAAAAGGACAGGGATGCATTAGAAAAATTACCTCCTCAGCTAGCCAAATTAGTAAAAAATAAGAAAGAGCCAAAACCTATTAAAAAAGAAGAACCAAAACCTTTACTAAAAGCTGAGCCTAAACCTGATATTAAAAAACCAGAGCCCAAGCCAGAACCAAAAGAAAAAGAAATTAAGCCTAAGTTAGAAAAGCCAAAAATTGTTAAAGACAAAGATCTTACTAAAGAAGTTAAAAAAGCAAGAGATGTTGCCCGGAACTCGGGTTTGTTGGCTCTACAGAATGATTTGTCTGATTTGAAATCAGTCGTAGATGTATCCACGTTAAAACAGAATATTGCACCGCGCACTGAGCGAACGATTGCGGCTAAAGCAAATTCTGTAGCTACATCAGATGTATTGCGACGAAGCTCTGGTATACAGTCAGGCTCATTGTCTGCACCTGTTGAACAAGTACAGTTGTCATCTAGAGATGATGCTAGGCTTACTGCTACGGATGATGAAATTGCATTGGCAAAAGCTGAAGCTGAAGCAGCTAATTCAGTAAAATCACGAAATCAGGAAAATATCAGACTCACTACTGAATCGTTAAAGTCGTCCTTTAATAAGCTTTATTTAAGAGAGTTGCGTAAGGATCCATTCTTGGAGGGAACGTTACTTCTTGAGGTTGTTATAGAGCCAACTGGAGATGTTTCTTATTGTCGCGTAGTCAGTTCAGAATTAAATAATTCAGATTTTGAATCAAAAATTGTTAGTCGGATGTACCTAGCAGATTTTGGCGAAGCAAATGTATTGCAGACAACAATCAATATCCCCATTCCATTTATACCTAACTAACTGTTTATGCAGTTGGGTAGGTTTAAATGCATAATTATTCAAGACAAAAAAAAGGCAGCTATTTAAGCTGCCTTTAGTAAGGAGAAATTAGTCAATCATAAAAAAGCGGCCTGAATGCTTCTTTTCTAATGTCTAGATTAATAGTATAGAAATAAAGGGCTTAGTTTAATCGTCCATAAGGCTTAGTTGAGAATATAAATGAAAGAATCCTTTAGAATAAACCTAAAAGTACCCCCGCCAATAGTTACTCTTGTTTTTTCTGGTCTTATGTATGCATTAGACTTAATTTATAATTTTGAATTTGCTTTAATGAACCAGCTTTGGTTAATGGTAGTGTTACTAATTATCGCTTTTTTTCTTCTATTTCCCGCATTGGCTCAGTTTTATAGACAGAAAACAACTGTTAATCCCCTTAAACCGGAAACCACAAAAGTTTTGGTTATTGAGGGTATCTATCATTATTCACGAAATCCTATGTACCTAGGGATGGCGTTTATTTTATTGGCATGGGGTGCATTTTTGGCTAATCCTTTAAATATAATAACATTTATAGGATTTATTCTTTATATGAATGTATTCCAAATAAAGCTTGAAGAGGAAGCCCTTGAAAAGATTTTTGGTGAAGATTTTACGCAATATAAGGAACGTGTTCGAAGGTGGGTCTAGTAGTAGCCAAAAAAATCCACTATAAGAAGTGGATTAGTTAGCTCTTTTATGACCTTATCTTTCTGGAATATTGATGGTTAGGTCAAAACCACCACCGTCTCTTGGAGTAATTTGAAGAGGACCTTCGTTAATGGCTTCAGGTAAATGGATATCGTTTATTCCTGGTAAATTGCCAATAGAGAATGTGAATTGATCATCCTGCCTACTAATGCCTAAATTATTCGAATTGGTGCCACCAACGTATGTATAGTCGAAGTTACCTTCAGGAACTGCATATCTCGGGTCATCTAGTATCTCGGCGATAGGTGGTGTGATGCGTTCTTGATAAGTTGGAATATTAACCACAAGTTCGGGGGCAAATATTGAATCTACGCTGGCATTCCTTAAAATCTCATCATTCAATAAAACAGAGGTTTCTGTGCCAGTTACATGATTTTGTGAATTATGTAGTTCACTAATATCTTGATCAGAATTTTCAATGGGTGCAATGGTAAGGCTTGAATATGTTTTTTGCTGTGTATCAGATTGTTTTTTTGGCGTAACAATAATAGTCGAATCTTTAATGTAGGTTTCAGTAAGTTCTGAGCTACTAAGAGAAGAAACTTCAGCCATGCTAATGTTTGGTAGTAAAAATGCAGTCCACAAAATCGGTGTAGCTAAACTTAAAAAGTTTTTATTAATCTTCATAATATGTGCCTGACTAGCGGTTGGCTGAATACTGCTCGTTAATTAATCTAATTATTTAATTTAGCATGTGTTTTTGCAAGCCATTTAAGCTATCTTATTGTTAAGAAAAGTAATTTTAATGGAGTGTTTGATAAGTGTTTTTTTCTTTAGACCAGTTAAGTAAATGGCTTTCAGCCAAGTCTCCGAGAAAGAAAAAGTTCATTTTATCTCAAAAAAATATATATATATTTCCTAGTTCTTTTGGACTCGCTTTTTTAGTGTTATTACTCTTAATGCTATTAACAGCAATAAATTATCAAAGTAGCCTGATTTATTTATTTACATTTTTTTTAGGTGTAATTTTTTTCTTGTCTATTTGGGGGTGTTTTCTTAATTTTTCAGGTCTAAATGTAGAAGTGATAGAGCCTGGGCGCTGCTTTGAGCGTGAGTTAGTACAATACAAATACCGTATATCAAGAACTAATAGACTTCCGCTTGCTTTAAAGGTTGGCATAGATAAAGACATTGCAGAGCCTATACCTTTCACAATTCATTCCTGTTTAGATTTAACCTTAGTTTCTCCGAGAAAAACTCGAGGAAGGCATAAGTTGGATCGTATCTACATAGAAACTAGATTTCCGTTTGGTTTGGTCTTAGCGTGGACCTGGTTGAAATTAGATGCAGAGTGCTGGGTTTATCCTTCGCCGGTTTTTTCTTATCCTAATTCAAGTACTCCAAGTCAGGGTGATAAAAATACTGAATCTTTGTCTTCAGAAGAATTAAATGATCTTAGAACCTATCAGCATGGCGACCCAACAGGAAGGATTCTTTGGAAGAAATTTGCATCAAAAGATGAGCTTATAATCAGAACTCAGGAATATGGAAGTTACTCGCCAGAATGGGTTGATTGGGATCATTATGAAGGCTCTACAGAAGAAAAGTTAAGACATCTTTGTTTTGATGTTTGTCAGCTTAGCGAAGGCTCTAAACCCTATGGTTTTAAACTTCCTGGTTTAATATTGACGCCTGATTTTGGATCTATTCATAAGCAAAAGTGTTTAGATGCTTTGGCATTATTTGAACAATAACTTTGTATGTCAAAGTAGACTTTATATGAAAAATAACCCAAAAGTTGCTTCGAAGTTCATTCCGATTAATGCCTTATTGTTAGTCACTATTCTACAGTTGGTTGCACATCAGTCGCATACACCGCCTTGGTTGATTGTCTTTGTTTTGATGGTGTGTGTCTTAAAATATGTATCATTTAAATACCAACAAACCGTTATGCCTTTTTTGGTGCGTTCTTTATTAGTTATTATCTCTACAACGGTCTTCTTACTTTACTATCGAACTAACTTCTCAGTAGATATGGCGGCATCTTTTCTATTCTTAGCTGGCACCTTAAAGCTCATTGAATTAAGTCAAACAAAAGACCTTATGGTTTTTATTTTGACTATGTTTTATTTATCTGCTGTCTCATTATTATTTGAACAGGGTATACTTCATGTATTACTTCAATTAATAGTTATAATTACCTGTTTTTACATATTATTTATATATCAATTAAACTTGAGGGATATTACAAAGTCTAGTCAGATAGTCATGCGTTTGCATATAAATTCCATGTTGAAATTAATGGTTGTTGCGATCCCTTTTGTTGTTATTCTTTTTTTGTTTTTTCCTCGAATATCACCACTTTGGCAAATGCCATTAAAAACTCAGACTTCAATGGTAGGATTTAGTTCTGAAATGTCACCAGGTGATGTTTCAGAATTAGCGAAGTCTTCAGAGCCAGCATTTCGAGTTACTTTTGATATGTTATTACCTGAAAGATCCAATTTGTATTGGAGGGGAATAGTTTTAGATCAATTTGATGGAAGAAAATGGACTCAGTCTAGCCAGCAGTCTGAATTGGCTAATTTTACTAAAGTTGATGCTGGCCATTTTTTCGAGACAACGTTTCCGGCTTATCAGGTGATGCTGGAGCCTCATCAAAAAAAGTGGGCGTTTAGCTTAGAAGGCTCTAAGTCTGCTAGTAGCAACTTGAATTCAACTGACATGGGCTTGTTTCAATTGAAAACGGAAGCAATACAAGCGACTCGTTATCAATTGGAAATTCCTTCAGATGCTAGTAGTGTTAGGTATCCAAAAGTACCTACTGCATTTTTACTCAATCAAGTTGATCGTAGAAACAGCTATCTATTTCAAGATTTACAGTTACCTTCCCAAAATATAAATCCAAGAGCGCAGGCATATGTAAAGCAACTAAAATTGTCATTTAAGGATGATATGCAGTTGCTCGTGTACTTATTAACCTTATTTAAAGAAGATACCTTTTTTTATACATTGGAGCCGCCTTCGATTGGTAAGCATTTTGTTGATGAATTTATTTTTGATACCAAGTCTGGTTTTTGTGGGCACTATGCGAGTAGTTTGGCATATATGTTAAGGGTAGCTGGAATACCGTCTCGAGTGGTGGTTGGTTATCAGGGGGGGGAATACAATAATCAATCTGACTATTTACTCGTATCCCAATATGATGCTCATGCTTGGGTCGAGGCCTACTTTCCTGATATAGGTTGGCTTAGGTTAGATCCTACTGCAATGGTATCGCCTTCTAGAATTAGTGATGGCTCAAGAAGCATGCTAGAAAATGAAAGTTTTTTCTCAGAAAACAGTCCTTTTGTGTCGGCAGCGATGAGATATGGTGCTTTAAATTGGATAAGATTACGTTTAGATGAAATTAACTTTCAATGGCAGAATTTGGTGGTTAATTATAATCAAGATCAGCAAAAAAGTTTTGTTTTGAAAGTATTAGGTGAATACAGCTTGTTAAGGATTGCTGTTTTTTTTGTTTATCTTTTTATCGCCTTTTTTCTAATGATGATGCTTTATTTGTGGCTTAAGGGTTTGTCAGGTTATACCCGAGCAGAAAAAAACTATATGATCTGGTTGTTTGTACTGTCAAGGTTTGGCCTTAGGCGTCAGAAAGGGGAGTCACCTAGATCTTTCTTGCAAAGAATAGGTAAGACTAAGTATAAAAATTTATTCAAAATAACTGAAAAGCGCACTCAGATATTAGAGGAACAGCAATACCGTGATAAGAAGTAACTCACAAGAAATTCCATCTAATGAATTACTGCCTTGGCAGTCTGAACTATGGGATAAGATGGTGTCTCATGTTGTCACTAAGACATTACCTCATGCGTTTCTGTTTTGTGGTGTTGAAGGGGTAGGTAAAGAGCTATTTGCCAAGCATCTGTCTTCTTTTCTCTTGTGTGAGTTAACAAAAAGCAATGCAAATATATATGGTGAAATTACAAAACCTTGCGGGCAATGCAAACAATGTAAGCTATTTGAGGGCGATACACACCCCGATTTCAAATTTATTGAACCGGATGAAGGCAGCAAGAGCATCAAGGTAGATCAAATCAGGCAGTTAGTTGAATTTTTTAGTCAGACTAGTCAGCAGGGTGGTCGAAAAATAGCTATTTTATCTCCAGCAGAGGCACTTAATAATAATGCAGCTAATGCTTTATTAAAAACCTTAGAGGAACCAAGTAGTAACTCGGTAATTATATTGGTTAGCCATCAGTCAGGGATGCTATTGCCTACAATTCGTTCTCGGTGTCAGATGCTTGATTTTCCACAGCCCACTTTAAAAGAGTCATTAGAATGGTTGAGTCGGCATACAGCGGAATCATTTAACGATGAGGATTTAACAGAAACGCTTATTTTAGCTAATTCATCACCATTAAAAGCCTTAAGTTATTTTGAATTAGGTGCGCTGGCAGAATATCGCCGTATGCTAGAAGAGTTGGGAGCTTTTTTAAAAAATGATTGTTTATCTACGGCTCTGGCTTCAAGGTGGAATGATGATATTGCTGTTTTAAGGCTTTCTTGGATTATGTTATGGCTAGAACAAATACTGAAGTTAAAGTTCGGTTCAAAAATGAAAGAATCTCACCAAGCAGAAAAAATGTTTACATATTTATCCGATAAGGCCTCTAGTCCAGAGTTATTTTCTCTTTACTCTAACTGCTTAATACAATATAAACTTTTTTTAGGGACTTCAAATCCAAATAAGGTGCTTGCTTTTGAGGCTCTTCTTCATGATTGGTCTTCTTTAATGAGGAAGACTTAATGGATAATAGTGTTGTTATTGAGTGCTTGTAACTGTTTTAGTTTTGCTTTTATAAAAAAGCGTAAGCAAAAAGAATCAACTGACCTATACTGAAAATTCTTAAATCAAATAAAGAACACATTCATAAGAGAGAACTATGTCTGCAGGTTTTGGCGCTAGAAGTGGGATATTAACGTTAACAATAAAAGATAAAGCAGTTCTTTATGCTGCTTATATGCCATTCATTAAAAATGGTGGGCTGTTTATTCCAACCGCAAAAAACTATCATTTAAGTGATGAAGTTTTCCTTTTATTAAATCTGATGGATGAAGCAGAAAAAATACCCGTTGCTGGAAAAGTTATTTGGGTAACACCGAAAGGTGCTCAAGGTAATAGGGCAGCAGGTATAGGTGTTCAATTTAATTCAGATGATCCAGCAGCTAAAATGAAAATTGAAACCTATCTTGCTGGTTCATTGAGTTCTGATCGTCCAACGCATACTATGTGACCTCAAATTTCAGAGGGTAACTGGTTTTATGTTTATAGATTCACATTGTCACTTAGACAGGCTCAAATTAGATTCCTATAACGGTAACTTATCTGAAGCTATTGAAGCTGCGCACTTAAACGAAGTTGATTTAATGCTTTGTGTCGCAATAGATCTTGAGCATATTGATCAAGTTTTAAATATCGCCAAAACTTATGAACATGTATATGCCTCCGTTGGTGTTCATCCGGGTTCTATAGATTGTGAAGAGCCGACAGTTGAGCGACTCGTAGCATTATCCAAAAATGATAAAGTAATTGCTATTGGTGAAACTGGTCTTGATTACTACTATGGGGTTGAGCATAAGGAACTCCAGTTAGAAAGATTTAAACGTCATTTGCAAGTAAGTAAAATCACACGCAAGCCGCTTATCGTTCATACTCGTGATGCAAAAGAAGACACGTTAACGTATATCAATAAGTACTCTGATCCTTCAGTTGCAGGTGTTCTGCATTGTTTTACTGAAGATCTGGATATGGCTCAAAGAGCCATAGAACAAAATTTCTATATATCATTCTCTGGAATATTAACGTTTAAAAATGCAGTAGAGTTGCAAGAAATTGCTAAAGCGTTGCCATTAGATAGGATTTTAATTGAAACTGACTCACCATATCTTGCTCCGGTACCTTTTCGTGGTAAATCAAATGAGCCAAAATATGTGCCTCATGTTGCTAAATATCTTGCAGAGTTAAAAGGGGTGTCTCTTGAGAGAGTGGCTGAACAAACGAGTGAGAATTTCAAGAAGCTCTTCTTTTGAATTATTAAGAGAATAAAGAATGCAGTTAGTCCCTTTTAAAATTCAAACATCTCATTTAAGTATTGCTGGTTTACAAAACAATCAGTTGCAAGGGGCGCCTGTCATTGCCCTCCATGGATGGTTAGATAATGCTGCATCCTTTTTGCCAATTTCAGAATACCTTGAGTTAAATAGACCTTTTTTTGCAATAGACCTTCCGGGTCATGGTTTGTCTGATCATCGGCCGAATTCATCTAGTTATCATTTAGTTGAAAATATTGTTGATGTTTTAACCTTGATTGATACTTTACCTATTGATTCGAAATCAAATCAAGGCCTTCCACAAAAAGTTACTTTAATTGGGCACTCATTGGGTGGAATTATTTGCTGTTTGATTGCAGCGGCAGCCCCAGAGAGAATTTCAAATGTTATTCTTTTGGATAGTATGGGCCCCCTAACAGATGAAACTGCTAGTGTTTTACCGCAATTAAAAAAAGCTGTGGAGAAAGCTATGCAAATCAAATCTAAGGTGACAGTTTTTCCTACATTAGAATTGGCTATTAGAGCGCGAATGTCGGGAGTAGGAAATATCAATAGAGCCGCTGCAGAAGTATTGGTGACGCGAGGAATAATGGAAGTGGAGGGTGGCTATTCGTGGGCTACAGACCCTAAACTTCTCAAGCCTTCTTTTTTGAGGTTTTCTGAAGCGCAGGTTGAGGCTATATTTTCAGGGATTTCATGCCCTGTTAATTTGATTAGAGGTGATGCAGGTTATTTCTCGGTTTATGAAGGTTTACAAAAAAGATTGGGGTATTTCAAAAATATTCAACAGGTTAGTGTTTCGGGTGGTCATCATTTTCATATGGATGGTGATATTAAACGAACGGCGGAGTATATGAATGCCTATCTTTCAGTTTAGTTTTCTTTTGTGTTTTATTTTTTTTATCCCTCAGAGTTTTGCACTTACGGGTGAAAAAATAGCTGATGTTTTAATAAGTAATGGTGCGAGTGTCGAGTACCAGAATAGAAAGGCTTATGGTTCACATCAAATCGTACTGAGTGCGCCAAAACGAATAAATAATCAGATAGTTATAGAAAAAAATAGACGTATAGATGGTGAGTTAAATGTTATTTTGCTGCATTTATCTCCAGCTTTTTCTCCTAGCGAATCTTTTCGTAAAGTGGAACTGTTTCTTGCAGAGAATGGTAGGTTGCAATTTCAATGTCAGCAACGTGCATGTGGTGTAAGCAGTAATTGGGCTAATGATGTTTTTGATGAAAAACGTTTAACCGGTAGAGACAGCGATCAATACTATATAGCAGGAAATGTGCAGCTTCCTGACGCACAATATTTAGTAACAATATATTTTGTAACTAATGCTCTACGTCAGAATCTTGCATATATTACCTATATAAAGCAGTCACCAGAAACTGATGTTTGGGTTAATGGTTATTTATTGAATAGTGATTTGTTGCTTCCTGAAGATGTACGTATATCTCTTAAAAAACGCTTAGAAAATAACTCAGCCTTAAATTTATTTTTAGCGGCTTATGTGGACAGCAATAAATTCAATACGTTGCCTAAAATGGAAAATGCGGTCAAAGTACCGTTTATAATTGCACAAAAAAAATTAGCAGAATTATTGTCAATAAACGCATCTAAAGTACGTATGCAGTTTGTTGGAGCTTTTCATTCGCAAATACCGGTTGATGGTGCGCAAGTCTGGTTTAGACTTTTTTTATATTAAGCTCAGTAAAAAATTTAATGATAAAAATGATCAGTATTTAAGCAAACTTATGCTGACATAATGATTTAACAAATCTATACACAAAGTTTGGTTGATAATTTAAAGAGTATAAACAATACTTTGAGTTGGGTAGCTTCTATGTTTTTTCAATAAAAGCAACTAAGTGTGGCGGTTTCTTCAAATAAGAATTTAGCTTTAGCGGTCAATTGACTGATAAACTTCTGAAAAAGATAGAAACCTTATTCAAAAAAATGACTATTTAAACAATAAAGGATAATAAGTGATGATACGC
>TARA_R110001592_G_scaffold50883_1_pt1 | contig 37430 bp, 33 predicted proteins | sample TARA_R110001592 | Tara Oceans TARA_R110001592 (sample SAMEA4398387) | marine metagenome | biome: Polar Biome; feature: [SRF] surface water layer (ENVO:00010504); material: water (ENVO:00002006), including particulate matter (ENVO:01000060) such as... | depth 5 m | reverse complement strand
CCTCTTCCTTACCAAGGAAACGCTCTACCCCTGAGCTACACCGGCGTTTCATTTACGATTGCCGATTTTAGATTTACGATCGTAATCGCATATCGTAACCCGTAAATTTTTAGAGCGGGAGACCGGGTTCGAACCGGCGACATTCAGCTTGGAAGGCTGACGCTCTACCAACTGAGCTACTCCCGCAATTTTATGAAATTCCAATAATGAAAATTTCAAATTTCAATTCTTTAATGAACATTCTCAAATTTCAATTAAATTCCATTTGGAATTTGGTACTTGAGATTTGAGATTTCTGCCTTCGCAGGAACTTTAGTGGGGAGAGCAGGATTCGAACCTGCGAAGACGTAGTCAGCAGATTTACAGTCTGCCCTCGTTGGCCGCTTGAGTATCTCCCCAATTAATAACTTTTCACTATTTTTAAAGAACACCCTCAAAACAGTTATTCCTTTTCTGCTTTGAGATTCCTGCCTTCGCAGGAATTTTAAGAGCCGATAGAGGGACTCGAACCCACGACCTGCTGATTACAAATCAGCTGCTCTAGCCAGCTGAGCTACATCGGCTTTTTCTTACTTTTTCCACATAAAAAAAGCCCGCTATTTCTAACGGACTGCAAATGTATTGATTTATTTTTTTATTCAAAACATTTTTCAGTAAATTTTATTACAAATGTGCTCTTAATTTTTCTTTTCGTTTTTTTAACTGCCTTTCAAGTGAGGATACTGCCATATCTACCCCTTCCTCAAAGGTTTTACATTGTTTTTTTACAACAAAACTATCTCCTGGAACACTTAATCTGGCTTCAAAAATTTTATTTTCCTTGTCACTTGTATTTTCCACTTTCAAATAAACATCGGATTTAATTACTTTATCATAAAATACTTCCAATTTATCCATACGCTTTTGAATAAAATCTATCAGTTTTTGATCGGCAGTAAAATTGACTGATTGTGTGTTTACTTTCATACTTTTTATTTTTTGGTTAGACAATAATTTTATGTGCTATTTGTTACTCCTTGGGTGTGCCTTTAAATGTACTTTTTTTAATTCTGCAATACTATTATGTGTATATACTTGAGTTGAAGCTAAACTTGAATGTCCTAAAAGTTCCTTAACTGCATTTAAATTAGCACCTTGATTTAGCAAATGTGTTGCAAAAGAATGCCTTAATATGTGCGGGCTTCTTTTTACTTTTGAAGATGCAATACTAAAATAATCATTAATTACTCTGTAAACAAGTGTTTCATATATTTTAACTCCTTTTTGTGTTAAAAATAACGTCTCATCGTCTACTATGGATTCTAACTCGTTTCGCCTTTTGAGGTATTTAAATAACGTATCCAACACTGGTTTTATTAACGGCACAATTCGTTCTTTATTTCTCTTCCCTAGAACCTTTAACGTTTTATTATCAATATTTATACTGTTCAATTTTAAAGTCACCAATTCTATTCGTCTAATCCCTGTGGAATAAAACATTTCAATAATCAACTTATTACGTATCCCTTCAAAATTATCTTCAAAATGTAACTCATCCAAAACCATTGCTATTTCAGTTTCTGAAAAAGGCACCTGAATTTTTTTATTTGTTTTTAAAGCTCTGTGTTTTGCTAATGGATTTAATTGAATGTCCCCAACTTTTAAAAGGAATTTAAAATATGTATTTAATGCAGACACTTTTCTGTTAATACTTCTGTTTGAAATATTCGTCTCCACCAAAGACACAATCCAACTTCTAAGTTGTGGATAATTAGCATTTTTAATAGAAGCTGAAGTATATTCTGTTTTAATGAACTCTTCAAAATTTTCTAAATCTTTTTGATAGGCATTCACCGTAAGCTTTGAATATTTTTTTTCTAACAGTAAATAGTCTGTAAAAGATTTGAAGGACATTGAATGGTTTTAATGTATAACCTAAATGTACAAAGTTTTGGTAGAACTTAACTGATTATCAAAAAAAAATTCCCACTAAAAGCAGGAATTATATATTATACTATTTGAAAGTTTAATTATATGTCTTCAGCATCTCTTAAACCTTGAATGTATTGTGCTTTTTGTATTTGCGCTCTACGTTCTACTGAAGGCTTTGTGAATTGTTTACGGGCTTGTAACTGACGTTTAGTTCCAGTTTTATCAAACTTTCGCTTAAAACGCTTTAACGCTCTATCTATATTTTCTCCTTCTTTTATTGGTATTATTAACATAGTGTCTTAACCTCCTCTCTTTTAGATTTTCAGGCTGCAAATATAATTACATTTCTGGAATTATAATTTATATTTTTAAAATTATTTCAAAAAAATCATGTTTTCGGTTTGTATTCCTTTTTATCAATAATAATTCTTGCCAATATTTCTCTTAGAATTTCTGAAGTCCCTCCTCCTATTGGCCCTAATCGACTATCTCGTAAAAGTCGAGCCATCGGATAATTTTCCATATAACCATATCCTCCCATAAACTGAAGGCATTGATAGATAACATCATCGGCCATTTTGGTTGATTTAAGTTTTGACATACTCGCTTCTTTAACGACGTATTCACCTTTATTTAATTTATAGGTGACTGCATAATTAAATTCTTTACAAAATTCCATTTCGGTATATAAATCTGCTATGGAATGTCTTAATGCCTGAAATCTATCAATGGTCTTTCCAAAGGCCTCACGCTCCGACATATATTGTAACACATATTCAAGAGCAAACTCAGCTCGTGCATGTGCATTAACTCCCATAATTAGTCTTTCCAAGGAAAAGTGTTGCATAATATATCCAAACCCTTCATTTTCTTTACCCATTAAATTGCCTACTGGTATCTTTACATTATCAAAGGCTATTTCTCCTGTATCGGAAGCTCTCCACCCAAGTTTGTCCAATTTAGAAGCCGAAATACCTTTAGTTTCTCTATCAACCACAAACATGCTCATCCCTTTATTACCCAACTCTGGTCTTGTTTTCGCGGCCACAACTAAGTAGTCGCTATACACGCCATTGGTAATAAAGGTTTTTGAACCATTCATAATATAGTAATCACCTTCTTTAACAGCCGTAGTTCTCATCCCTGCAACATCACTTCCACCAAAAGGTTCGGTAATGCACAAACACCCAATTTTATCTCCTGCTATACTAGGGGTTAAATACCGTTGTTTAATATCATGATTTCCTTCTTTATTCAAATGGGTCATTGCCAAATACGCATGGGCCCAAATCGCCGCAGCAAAACCACCTGAATTAATTTTTTGAAGCTCTTCTAAAAGAATGACTGCATAAAACAGATCCAAATTTAAACCTCCATAGGCTTCTGGGTACGAAATACCAAAAAATCCCATGTCGCCAAATTTCTTCCAAATAAACCGGTCGATACTTCCAGATTTCTCCCATTTTTCAATATGTGGAACTACTTCCTTTTTTAAAAAATCCTGAATGCTTTCTCTAAAAAGTTTATGTTCTTCGGTGAAGTACATACTATTCATATACTGTTTTTTTATTTTTTTAATCGAGCGACAAATATAATTTAATTATCTCGATTTTATTTATAGGGAAGTCTTTAACTTTTGCTAATTCATCCAAAGATGCATATCCCTGTCTTAACTGTCGTTGTTCTATAATATTGTAAGCGACACCATAATCAATGTGCTGAATTGTGACGAGCTCATCAATGGTAGCTTTGTTTAAATTAATCTTTATAATTTTTCTTGGTGATTTTACCGTAAACTCATTGGTTATTTTTTCAATTACTTCAGGGGTTAATCCAATCACATCTTGAAGTTGGACATCTGCAATGAAACCACCAATAAATTTATTTCTAAGTTTGATGATTTTTTCTGAATAATATACCCCAATTCCATTTACTTTTTGAAGCTGTTGTGCTGTTGCAGTATTCAAATCCTGTTTTTGAGAAAACATTTTAGGCTTGTTATTTGATTCTCCAGCACGCCATCTGGCCTGTTCGCTAAAATGATCCACTGGATAATTTTTAGACACGCCATCTGGGTTTGTAATCCACTCTGGAAATTTAAAATAGGGTGCGATTCTATTTAATAACGAATCTGATACTTTAGTTATGTCTTGAAACTGTTGTACTGAATTAATCCAGTTTCCTTCATTTCTAAAAGCAATCAATCTATCAATTTCATAATTACTCATGCCTAATGTATATCCTTTATAATCTGTAATGTAATTTGGATTGAATGGATATATTTTTGGCGTTCGTTTTTCAATTTCGACGGCTCGTAATGAGTCAATCTCCTTTTGAAATTTATTTAGTTCTTGCCTGTTTACTATAATGTCAGGCTGAGAAAAATTAATAAAAAAATACAAACATTGTAACACTATTATAATTAAAACCAACAAAAAAATCCCTTTCCGTTGACTTTTGGAAAACGTGAAATGGGATTTCATATTTATTAATGTATTAATTCGTTTTACATATGCTTTGTTAAATCTTCAGCTCCTTCATCCATTGCCTCATGTTTTACATTAATGGCATTTAAATATTTTTTTAATTCTCTATTTATAACTGGAGATAAAATAACAACTCCAATAATATTTGGAACAACCATTGCGAAAATCATGGCGTCAGAGAAATCAATCACAGCTCCAAGACTAATAGACGATCCAATAACAACAAAAAGCAAAAATAAAATTTTATAAACTAAATCTGTTTTCTTGCCTTTACCAAAAAGGAACACCCACCCTTGCATACCATAATAAGACCAAGAAATCATTGTTGAAAACGCGAACAAAATAACAGCAATAGTTAATATTATTGAAAAATGGGGAATTACTGAATCAAACGCTATGGCAGTAAGCTCTACACCTTCTTTAATTGGTACGCCATACTCCATAATGCTCCCATTAAAATTAGTTATAACAATCACCAAAGCTGTCATAGTACAAATAACAACAGTATCTACAAAAGGTTCTAATAGCGCAACAATTCCTTCACTGGCTGGATATTTTGTTCTTACTGCTGAATGGGCAATTGCAGCACTACCCACCCCAGCTTCATTAGAGAACGCTCCACGGCGAATTCCCTGAATCATAACCCCAACAAGTCCGCCGGCAATTCCTAAACCTGAAAAAGCGCCATGATAAATCAGTGCAAAAGCATCATCAATTAAATGCCAATTCGCACCTAAAATCACTAAAGCCGCTAAAACATAAATTCCTGCCATAAATGGCACCACCTTTTCTGTTACAGAGGCAATTCTTTTAATACCTCCTATAATTACTACAGCAACAATTACAGCCATAGCTATCCCAAAATACATTCCTGCATTTGAATTTTGAAAATCAAATAATTTTATAAATTGAGCTGCAGCTTGGTTGGCTTGAAACATATTTCCACCTCCAAAAGAACCTCCTATCACAAAAATGGCAAAAATAACTGCTAGGATCTTTCCAAATCTGCCCATTCCTTTTTCTTTTAAGCCTTTTGTAAGATAATACATAGGCCCTCCATAAACTGTACCATCTTTTCCTACGTCTCTATATTTAACTCCAAGCGTACATTCGGCAAATTTTGATGCCATACCGAAAAGACCAGCAAGAATCATCCAAAATGTTGCACCAGGACCTCCAATAGATAAGGCTACAGCTACACCTGCAATATTTCCTAAACCAACTGTAGCAGACAATGCCGCTGTTAAAGCCTGAAAGTGGGACACTTCTCCATGAGCGCTATCATCTCGTAAGGTCTTAATTATATTATGATCTACATTATCTATTGGATCCCCGTATAGGGTATCAGCTCCATGCTTCTCAATATCTTCATATTTTCCTTGAACCACTCTTAAAGCTGTTCTAAATCCTGTAAAGTTTATAAACTTGAAATAAACAGTGAAAAATACAGCGCCTCCCACTAATACTATTAACACCCATGGAATTTTATATTCTTCAGAAAAAGGAATTTCATAAAAAATTGCATCAACAAACCAACCTGTATAGTCTTTGAAAACCCTGTCAATATGTTCAGAGGTTGTTTCTTGGGCATATGTTAAAAAAGGTACTATTAAGGTAAAAATTGAAAGAAGATATTTCTTCATAAGGCTCTAGTGTTAGTTAGCGTTTTTTTAATTATTCTTATTAAAAGATGGCAAGATGCTAAAAAAAAACGGGTTTTAAAAAAATCGCCCGTTAAAATAAAAAAATTCTTGAAACCGACTATCCTCGTATCGCAGAGCCATCGAGGAATTCTTAAGATTAAGAAATTAATTGAATGCCCGTATTCATTCATAATACCATTTTTGTCATTCAGAATGGAGTGAAACGAAATGAAGAATCCATTGAAAATCAATGCGGTTCCTCCTTTGTCGGAATGACAAAATTACTGTATTTTCAGACTTTTGACAAATTAAGGACATTCAAAGAAATTAATCAATTTATGTTGTATTCTGAATTGAGAACCTGTATCTGTTCTGGCCTTCCTAGTACAATTATTTTAGAATTTGATGCCAAGGTAAGCTCTGCCTCTGGGTTTACAATATAATTCCCATGTTCATCTTTATATCCAATTACAGTACAGCCGGTTTTTTTACGAAGGTCTAAATCCTTGATGGTTCCAATAGTTCCAGATTTAAATAATTTTTCAGCTGGGATCTCTTCAATATTTATATTTGATTTTCCTATAATAGAAAGATTATCAATAAATTCCATTAATCCTGGCACAACAACCAACGAAGCCATGTGGTCTCCTCCAATTTTATCGGGCAATATCACGTTATTGGCACCTGCGAATTTCAATTTAGAATAACTGGTTTCTAAAGATGCTCTGCTTATAATGTTAATGGTTTTATTAATTTGCCGTGCAGAAAGAACAATAAATAAGTTATCTGCATCATTTGGAAGTGCAGATATTAAACTGGACGCCCTAGCAACTCCGGCTTGAATGAGTGTTTCGTCTTCATTTGCATTGCCGATTACAAAAGGCACGTTATCTGCTTGTAAACGTGGTACCATATCCTTATTTCGATCAATTATAACAAAGGGCCTTTTGTGGGCCAATAATTTAATGGCTGCTTGTTTTCCATTTCGGCCATAACCACAAATAATAACATGGTTTTTAAAACTATCAATCATTTTTTGCATTTTTTTTCGTTTTAATTCTTCAACATTGCTTTTGCTCAATATATATTCTGTTATTACCGATAAGGCATATCCAAGAATAACAACACTGGCTAAAATTAAAAATACGGTAAAAATCTTGGAATGCACATCAAGAGGTCTTACCTCACCAAATCCAACAGTGGTCATCGTTATAACCGTCATGTAAAGAGCATCTAAGTACGAATACCCTGAAATTATTTTATACCCTGCAATACCAACCCCCAACAAAACAACAAGCAATATTACAGCCTTAAAAATCTTTATTCTAAATAGTTTAATTATAGGATTCATTAGCGCTTATAAATCGAAAACCGAAGATCTTTTGGTATACATTAAGTCTTTAATACCCATCCAAAAGGCAATAAAAACGTATAACGCGAATCCAAACCCTAAAGTAACGAAGGTGAGATACATAAATGAGGTGCGAACTATTTTAGCCCTAATACCCAGTCTGTCTGCGATACGTTGACACACGTAATACCCATGCTTTTGAAAATACAGTAAGGTTTTATAAAAAATATTCATCAGTTAATTTTTATTGCTTTTTTATTGGTTAGATGGAATGTCCCTTTTATCACTAGATTGCTTTGAAACTTGTTAATGGGCATTTCATGCTGCAAATTAATGATTTCTTGTTAATATTTCACTGCCTATTGCACATTGTAAGCACTTATTCTTGCTGCAATATTCATTTTTAAGTTGAATTAGCGCCTGAGACTGCAAGGCCGATTTCGAAACGGGTTTTAATGTGTCGAACTTTTCTACAATACTATTTTTTTCAGAGGTAATTTCTTGAATTAATTTTACAATGTCGTCTTCTATTTGTTTTCCATTATACAAGGCATAACTAAATTTTATTGGTATAATAGTGTTTATTAAAATTAAATCTATAAACGATTTGGTCACTATTTTTTTTGAGACTTTTGACACGTTACTAAACGTATAGTGGTTTTCCCAAAAAATAGACGCACTAACCGAAAATAATGAATAAAATTCCTTGATGGTAGTCAATTCAATAACTTTTGAAAATAAGTTTTGATGGGAATGATATAAACTGGCTAATTGTGAGAAGCGAATGGTTGGAAAATTTGCTGGTCTTAATCTAAAAAATTGTACAGGCGCGACATTTTTATTCGACACACTAAACTTTTGTTTTAAAAATGTATATTCTTTTACTAAATTTAAATAATAGGGTTCTTGAATATCACCATCCAGCAACCCTGCCTGTCCAAAAAATAAGGCTTCCAAAGACGCTTGGTTGGATTGTAATTTTCTAACGATTGAAAAATCTATAGAATTGGCGACACTTAAAAAGGAATCGCCATTTACTTTTAACCCAAAGTTTTTAGTTAACATTTTATATAAAACCGTTTCCCAATTATTTTTTGAATCCGTTAGAAGCTGTTTAATCATTCCAGATTTTTTCTCAAGGCGCTCAAAGTATAAGCGCTCCAGCCAATGGTTTACAATAAAATCATCAACACTATAAAAATCATGCTCGCAATTAATCCATTTTTGTGATTTTGAAAATAACTTCCCGTAATTATTCAAAGCATCCTTTGAAACGTATCTTTTTATCTCTAAAGTTGGAATTATAGTGTTGTCTCTTCTATATACAGCCGTATCGTGTTCCCAAACCACATGTAGTATAACATTATCATAATTAACATCGGTTTCATGATTATGTAAAAACCAATCGGATGATTTTAAATGAATCTCCACATTTCCAGCCCACAGTTGATTATTGATTTTTAAGTGTGCATTAAAGAAATCCGGACCCGCATTTTGATTGTACTCACCAACTGAGACCACCGAAATTATTTCATTGGTGGTTGTTTTAATTTTAGAAATATCAAATTTCTTATGTCTCCAGATATAATGTAAAAAATCTTCTTGCATGGTCCTAAAATAAGAAAAGTATTATTAATTAACCTTTAGGGTGCTATTAATTTTAAACCTAAATGCGTAACTTTAACTATTTAAAAGTACCATGAAAAACAACCTTTTATTTATCTATTCATCTGTAGATGGGCAGACCCTAAAAATTTGTAATGCGCTTCGAAAACAATTAAAAGAACACCATCAAGATGTCGATCTTTTTTCAATTGATGACTTTAATGGCGACCTTAGTTCTTACAACAAAATTGTGATTGGGTCCAGCATTCGTTACGGTGTCCACAACAAAAACATTATTAAATTTATAAAGACACATAAAGAGGAGCTTGAAAGCAAAACATCGATTTTCTTTTCAGTTAATTTGGTTGCCAGAAAACCCGAAAAAAGCGCCCCAGACACTAACCCTTATGTAGTAAAATTTTTTAAGTCCATTGATTGGAAACCTTCATTTGTTGAAGTATTTGCAGGAAAAATAGATTATAAAAAATATACTTTTTTTGATAGAAAAATGATTCAACTCATCATGTGGATGACCAAAGGTCCCACAAATAAAGATGCAGAAATAGAATATACCAACTGGGAAAAAGTAAAAGCCTTTGGGCTAAAACTGATTGATTTATAAAAACTAATTTAAATACATGGAACAATTAACGCTTACCACGCCCGCACTTTTATTTTCGGCAATATCTTTAATTATGCTTGCTTATACCAACCGGTTTTTGGCTTATGCAGCCGTTATTAGAAACCTCCATGACACCTATCTCCAAAAAAAAGACACCCTGCTCATCGATCAGATTAAAAATTTAAAACAACGGCTTTATCTTACTAGATCTATGCAAATATTTGGAATAACAAGTTTATTGCTTTGTGTTTTAACCATGTTTTTAATTTATATACAGCAACAAACCCTGGCTATTTGGGTGTTTGGTCTAGCGCTTATCTTATTGATCATTTCATTGACTTTGTTAATCATGGAAATACAAATTTCGGTAAAAGCTTTAGAGCACCATTTTAGTGATATTGAAAATAACTAAACCACTTAGATTCAATTTTCATGAAAATTCATTAAATTCGTAAGAACTTATTTATAAAATAACTCATAAATATTATCTCAACTGGCTAACTAACCGTTAAACCACAGCATTATTTTAAAATCATTTTATGAAAAAAATAACGATACTATTGCTCCTTGTTTTTGTTTTCTCTACAAAAATGTTAGGACAGACCTACATTACCAATGTCAATATTGCAGATGTTGAAAAACAAAAAATAACTCCCGATCAAACCATAATCATCACGAATGATATAATTACCAAAATTCAATCAAGTAGAAAAGTAAGAGTCCCTAAAAACGCCATTGTTATTGACGGAACAGGAAAATATATGTTCCCAGGGTTAACAGATGCGCATATTCATTTCTTTCAAAATGGTGGTTTGTATACACGTCCTGATGCTATTGATTTTCGCAAGGAAAAGTCATATGAAAAGGAGATTAATTACGCACATCAAAATATGGAAAACGTATTGCACAGATATCTGCAAAACGGGATTACCAATGTCATTGATGTAGGGGCATCCTATAGTTTTTTAAAACAAAGAGATGAATTTGAAAATAGGCCTGATGTACCATCCATTTATATGACGGGTCCATTGTTGACCACTTATGAACCACCCGTCTTTGAAAATTTAAATGAAGAAGAACCGTTTAGCTTGGTGAAAACGGTTGACGATGGTATTAGCATGGTGCAAGCACAATTACCCTATCATCCAGATTTTATCAAGATTTGGTTTATTACAACCCAAGATATTTTAGGAGTGGAGGAAAGTGCAAAAAAAAATTTACCTATTATAAAAGCCATTATTGATGAGGCCCACCTACATAATTTAAAAGTGGCTGTGCATGCCACCCAACGTATTGCTGCGCAACTTGCCGTAGAAAGTGGTTGCGATTTCTTGGTGCATAGCGTAGATGATGAAATCATAAAGGATGATTTTGTGCAGTTGTTGCTTGATAAAAAAACAGTTCTTTGTCCAACCTTAATTGTTCACGATGGATACATGAATACGTTTGGTCAAAAAATTGACATGAGTAATTATGAATTAGCGAAAGCCGACCCATATCAATTAGGTTCCTTATTGGATTTAAAACATTTAGCAGATTCGGTATTTATAAACATTTATAAACTTAGGGCAAATACTAAAGATGCGGTAGCAAGTTTAAAAAAAGCCGATTCTATCAGCAGGACCAATCTTAAAATATTGTCGGATGCTGGAGTTACCATTGCTACAGGGACAGATGCCGGAAATATAGGCACCTTGCATGCTACCTCTTATTTAGCCGAATTACAAGCGATGCGTAAAAGCGGGATGAGTAATTGGCAAATTATTCAAGCTTCTACAATTAATGGGGCAAAAGTTCTTAACAAAGAGGAGCGATTTGGCACTGTTAGTATTGGAAAAAAAGCAAATCTTATATTGTTGGATGCCAACCCAATTGACAGTCTTGAAAATATAACTAAACTGAATCTTGTTATTAATAATGGATACGTTTATAAACCCACCGAAATTATAAAAGACTCACCTAAAGATGTCGTACAACGCCAATTAAATGCTTATAATTTTAGAAATATCGACGCTTTTTTAGAGCCCTATGCAGATGATGTTGAAATTTATAATTACCCAGACACCCTTTTGTACAAAGGTAAAGAAGCTATGAAAACAGGCTATTCAGAGATGTTTGACAAAACACCAAATTTGCATTGCGAACTACTAAACCGTATTGTTAATGGGAATATAGTTATTGATAAGGAACGGGTTCAATTTGGAAATAATATGGTGGACGCTATTGCTCTCTATCAAATTGAAAATAATAAAATTAATAAGGTCTATTTTATAAAATAGTTAATTGAATTAATTTTTTTCGACGATTGAACTAGATTTCAATTTCTAACTTATTTGAATTTTATGGTTTGATGTTATTAGAAGAGGCTATAGCTATTAAATTAATTTCATTACTTTTTACTCTTACCCTATCGCAAAACATTATGACCCTATTCGATTTTAACGCAGCTAGTGATATTTCTGACTGGAATATTGTGGATGATGTGGTTATGGGAGGACGTTCCAATAGCACATTTGGTTTAAGTAATGATGGTAAAGGTGTTTTCCAAGGTAAGGTGTCATTAGAAAACAATGGTGGCTTTTCTATGGTTCAATATAATTTTGACACTAAAAAAGTTGATGGATTTACCAAGGTGAGTATCCGTTTAAAAGGCGATGGCAAATTCTACCAGTTTAGAATAAAAACCAATACCAGTGATTCCTGCTCCTATGTTGCTTCGTTTAATACAACTAAAAACTGGCAAACTATCGAAATCCCTTTTGCAAGTATGTATCCTGCTTTTAGAGGACAAAAGTTAAATGCAGAAAATTACCCTGGTAAACAGATGGAACAAATTGCCTTTCTAATTGGTAACAAAATAGCCGAATCCTTTAAATTGGAAATTGAGCGTATTATATTAAAATAAGCTATTCGATATAACCCATTTTTCGCATCCAATCATCATTAAACATTTTGGCAACATAACGACTTCCATGGTCGTGAAACAATACCACCACCACATCATCTTTGGTAAAATGCTCTTTTAACTGAAGCACTCCTTTTATGGCTGCACCCGCTGAATTCCCTAAAAACATGGCTTCTTCTTTGGCTAAACGCTGGGTGTATATGGCCGCATCTTTATCGGTTACTTTTGTAAAACCATCAATGATACTAAAATCGACATTTTTAGGAAGGATATCTTCACCAATACCTTCTGTGACATACGGATAAATTTCTTTTTCATCAAAAATACCTGTTTCGTGATATTTTTTAAATACACTTCCATAGGTATCAATACCCCAAACTTTAATGTTAGGATTTTGTTCTTTTAAATACTTACCAACACCAGAAATAGTGCCTCCAGTACCAACACCAACAACAAAATGCGTCACTTTCCCATCAGTTTGTTTCCAAATTTCAGGACCGGTAGATTCATAATGTGCCAGAGAATTGCTCAGATTATCGTACTGGTTAACATACCAAGAATTAGGGGTTTCCTCGGATAATCGTTTTGATACGGAATAATAGGAACGAGGATCCATAGGTTCGACATCATTTGGACATACCACTACTTGTGCCCCTACGGCTCTAAGCACATCCATTTTCTCTTTGGATTGCTTATCACCAATAACGAAAATACATTTATACCCTTTAACGATAGCAACCAACGCTAAACCCATACCCGTATTTCCTGAAGTGCCTTCAATAATGGTCCCTCCCGGTTTTAACCGGCCGTCGGCTTCGGCATCTTCAACCATTTTAAGCGCCATTCTGTCTTTTGTGGAATTTCCTGGATTAAAGGGTTCGTATTTGGCAAGGACTAAACATGGTAAGTCTTTGGTAAGCTTATTTAGTTTTACCAATGGCGTATTGCCAATGGTTTCAAGGATGTTTTTTGCGTATGTCATAAGGTAATTTAAAGCATCAAAATTAACAAAAAGTAACAAGTAATGTGTTAATTGTTTATTATAATTGCGTTAGTGATGGAGCAATTGTTGGAGCTCTTTGAAAAAAGCGACTTGCGAGAGCACGACCACATTTTTAATGTGGGAACGCCCAAATTTATTCGAACCTAATGGCTTTAACTGGTGATATTTTTGTGATCATGTAAGAAGGAACCAACAACATAAGGACACATAATACCAAGGTCGCAATATTTAATGCTACTATGTACCCGAAATTAATGTAAACAGGTGCTTCACTTACATAGTACACACTTGGATCCAACGGGAATAATTTAAACTGTTTTTGTGCATACAACAAGCTTAAACCAATAATATTTCCCCAAAATAATCCTAACATAATAAGGTAGGAGGCATTATACAAGAATAGCTTACGAATGCTCCAATTGTTGCTTCCTAAGGCTTTTAGAATACCTATCATTTGGGTACGTTCCAATATTAAAACCAATAGTGCGGTAATCATATTAATACCTGCTACGAGAATCATAATGGCAATAATCCCATAAATGTTTTTGTCAAATATTTTTATCCATTCAAAAATGGAATAGTATTTTTCGGTTATGGTTTGTGTATTAAAAGTAGATGGTGTGTTCTGGTAAATTTCAATTCCTTTTTGCTGCAGCTGATCGAAATCATCAATAAACACCTCGAAATTACCAACTTGGTCATCATCCCAATTGTTAATACGCTGAATATGACGAATATCACCAATAACATAAGTAGCATCAAAATCTTGAAAGCCCGAATTATAAATCCCTACAATGGTATAGGTAATAATATTTGGTAATTTGTTGGGGTCGTCTTTTCCAAATATCATTTGGAACGTGTCTCCTACCTTAAATTTTAATCTATTCGCGATATATTCAGACATTAAAACCTCTTCATTCCTTTTTCCTGTATAGTCTGGCAATCTGCCAGTAACCAAAAAATCTTTAAAATAATCCCAGCTATAATCTGCCCCTACTCCTTTTAAAACAACACCTTCAAAATCGGATTCTGTGCGAATAACTCCAAATTTTGTAGCTACCACCTGTATGTGTTTAATTCCCTTAACCGATTTAAACGTTGGATAAAAATCTTGTTTGGTTGAAACTGGAAAAATGCTTTCCTGGGAATTATTACTGTCAAAATTAGAGATAATGACGTGTCCGTTGAAGGCCACGACTTTATCGCGTATTTTTTGTTGCAAGCCAATACCAGTTGCAATAGCAATCATCATCACGACTATACCTATGGCAATGGCAGCAATACCAATTTTTATTATTGGTGCGGAAATACTACTTTTATACGCTTTACTGCCAATAATACGTTTTGCTATAAAATACTCGTAATTCAAATTTTATAATGCTATTTAATATTTTCAAAAATACAGTTTTATTATTTCTTTTGGTATCGATTTCCTGTGGAAACTTTTCAAGAAGTAAATCAAACCAAGAAGACTTCAAAACCCAAAAATTAAAACCTATTGTTGGGGCTAATCAAATTGAGACTTATTTACCATTATTACAAGGGAAACGCGTTGGTATTGTTGCCAATCAAACCAGTGTCATTTTTAAAGACTCCTCGCAAAAAACGTACACTCATTTAGTTGATTCTTTATTAAAATTAAAGATTAATGTTGTTAAGGTTTTTTCTCCTGAACACGGATTTAGAGGAAAAGCAGATGCAGGTGAATTAGTTGATGATAGTAAGGACAATACAACTGGCTTGCCCATTATATCTCTTCATGGAAAAAACAGAAAACCTACCAAAGAGCAACTTGAAGATATAGATTTGGTGATTTTTGATCTTCAGGATGTTGGTGTCCGTTTTTACACGTATCTATCTACCATGCACTATGTGATGGAAGCTTGCGCTGAAGCTAATATTCAAATGATTGTACTTGACAGGCCCAATCCTAACGCACACTACATTGATGGGCCTGTTTTAGATTTGGCCTTTAAAAGTTTTGTTGGTATGCATCCCGTTCCATTGGTCTACGGAATGACTATTGGAGAATATGCTAAGATGATAAATGGTGAAAAATGGCTTACAAATGGAATTCAATGCATGCTTACAGTAATTCCATTAAAAAACTACACACATCAAACACCTTATAGTTTACCTATAAAACCTTCACCCAATTTACCTAATGATAAAGCCATAAATCTTTATCCTAGCTTAGATATATTTAGAGGAACCATAATTAATGTGGGACGTGGAACTAATTTCCAAATGCAGTGTTATGGCGCTCCATTCTTTCCAAAAAGTGACTTTAGTTATATCCCTAGACCTAATGAAGGCGATAAACATCCAAGGTTTGAAAATAAAATTTGTTATGGAGTAGATTTGAGAAACGAACCAACACTCAATCGCTTCACTTTAAAATATATTATAGACGCTTATAATAAAACACCAAAAAATGAAACATTCTTTGGGCCTACGTTTACAATTCACGCTGGTAATGATATTTTACAGAAGCAAATAGAATCAGGATTCACTGAAGATGAGATTAGAGCTACTTGGCAAGAAGGCCTTGAAAATTTCAAAAAAATTAGAGCAAACTATTTAATATACAAATAACTGCTATGAAGAAAATATTTTAAATGAAGAAAATTATAACTTTCATTTTACTATCTTTAAGTTCCTTAGGTATATGCCAAACAACAGATAATCCTGAATTTGTTAAACCAAGAAATGCTAAAAAACTAGCTACGGCATTTTTAAAAACCCATAACATTCCTGGCATGTCCATTTCGGTTTCCAAACACGGTAAACTTATTTGGTCGAAAGGATTTGGCTATGCCAATAAAAAGCCGAGAATTAAGGTAAAACCAAATAAAACCATATTTAGAATCGCTAGTATTTCTAAGTCAATTACTGGTGTAACATTAGCCAAATTAACGGATGATAAATTAATTGATCTTGACAAAAGTGTTTACTATTATTTACCTGATTACCCTAAAAAAGCATATGATTTTACAGTAAGACAACTTGGTGGAAATATTGCGGGTATAAGACATTATAAAAATGATACGGAATATGCTTTGAATAAAAAAATGAGTATTACCGAAGGACTATCACTTTTTAAGAATGATGATTTATTGTTTGAACCAGGATCTCAATATAAGTACAGCTCCCTTGGTTATGTATTGCTTAGTGAGATTATCCAAAAGGTAACAAAAATACCATTCAAAACTTTCGTTCTTGATTCTATTTTTAACCCTTTGGAAATGAATAGTACCATGATCGATGGTTCGGATACAAACATACCGAACAAAACACATTTTTATAGAGCCTCATCGATTAGAAGATTTGTTTATGCTAAACCTGTTTCAAATGAATATAAGGTTGCCAGTGGTGGATTCTTATCAACATCAGAAGATATAGTGAAATTTGGAAATGAAATAATTTTTCCAAAATTACTGTCTCAGCTTGCTATTTCTGAAATTGTTACCAGTCAAAAACTAAACAACGGAAATAAAACAGGTTATGGTATAGGCTTTTCAGTTGAAAAATCAAAAAATGGAACTCCAAAATATTATCATACTGGTGGTGGCGTTGGAGCTTCAACAATTTTATTGATTTATCCACAAGAAGAGCTTGTAATTACTGTTCTCACCAACCTTACTGGAGTAAATATGAAAGAATTTGGCGGTCAATTGGAAGCGTTCTTTATGGATTAATTATGGTAGGTTTCTTATATTTCTGAAACGGTTGCTTAAGTAAATTATTTATTTGACCATTCTCAACTTCATCAAAAAACACGTCAACACCATATACTAGTTTTTCTCTATCCAGATACCTATATGTCCCGAGGATTCGATCCCAGATTGAAAAAATATTCCCGTAATTGGAATCGGTATAAGGCAATACAAAATGATGATGCACTTTATGCATATCTGGTGACACCAAAAAATAAGTTAGAACTCTATCAATATTCTTTGGTAATTTAATATTAGCATGTGTAAATTGTGTTGCTATTAATGACAACGATTGGTATAGCATAACAAGTCCCATAGGTGCTCCAATTATAAAAACACCAAAAAGCGTAAATGTAAATCGAATAACACTTTCTAATGGATGATGTCTGTTAGCCGTTGTGGTATCTACATAATGATCGGTATGATGTACTAAATGTACCATCCACAAAGGCTTCACTTTATGCTCGACAAAATGTGGCAAATAAGCCCCGAAAAAGTCCATAAATAAAACACCTAAAATTACATATAGCCATAATGGCATTTTAGGCAGCCAATTAAGAATGCCAAAATTATTGGCCATCACCCAATCTGCAGACATTAACAATAAGAATGCCAATACAAAATTGATAATGATAGTGGTTACGGTAAAAAATAAATTAGGAACGGCATGTCGCCATTTTTTATATTTGAATTTAAATAATGGAACTGAGCCTTCTAATACCCAGAAAAATGTTAAACCACCAACTAAAATCAAACTTCGGTGCAAAGATGGCATGGTTTCAAAATAATTTAAAAATTCTTGCATAGCATTAAACATTTGTTTTTAAATATAACAAAAAGCAGACTACTTAATTAACTTCTTCATCTCTTCAACAATATTATAAGCAGCAGGACAAATGGCCACATTTTTTAATGTGAGGTTAGATATTTGTTGAAATTTTTTTCTGTCAGTATGAGGAAACTCACTACAGGCCTTGGGCCTTACTCCATATATGGAACAATAATTATCAGTACCCAAGAAGGCACAGGGCACACTTTGAAGGACATAATCATTCTCCTCATCTATACGCAAATACTCACTAATAAATGGTTGTGGTTTTAACCTAAAGTGTTTTGATATGCGTTCAATATCTTTATCGGTAAATAGCGGACCAGTTGTTTTACAGCAATTTGCACATTGTAAACAATCTGTTCTTTTAAACTCCTTATCATGCAACTCTTGCATCACATAATCCAAATTTTTTGGTGGTTTCTTTTTTAGCCTATCAAAGAATTTTTTGGTTTCGTTATGCCTATCTTTGGCGAGCTTTGGAAGATTATTGATGACGTCTTGCATAAAGCAAATTAAAACAATTTGTCATTCTGAACAAAGTGAAAAATCTTATCTTTTGCTAAATGAGATGTTTCGACTGTACTCAACATGACATCAAGAGCAAAAAAAAAAAAGATTACCACGACTTTTCAAGTCTAGCAATAACGATTTATGAAAGATTTATTTGGACAAGCACTTTTAGATTATCAAAAAGGTGAATTCACTGAAGACATCATAACTTCAACCAATATTTCTGGTGATGATATTCTACCCATTTCCTATCTTTTTAGAAACTTTAAAGACATCCCTAAGATAGAGCAAAAGGCATTAATGCTGGCAACAGGATCTGTTCTTGATGTTGGATGTGGTGCCGGAAGCCATAGTTTATATCTTCAAGAAAACAATTTTAAGGTAAAAGCTATTGATATCTCAAAAGGGGCCATTGAAGTTTGCAAACTTCGAGGTTTAAAAAATGTGGAATTAAAAGCTGTTTTGGATGAAACCGAACCCTTTGACACTATTTTACTCCTAATGAATGGCACCGGTATTTTTCAAGAATTATCTCAACTTTCAAAATACCTAACTCATTTAAAATCATTACTGAATCCAAATGGTCAGATATTAATAGACTCTTCAGATATCAAATATATGTATAAAGACGACGATGGTGGGTTATGGATAGATGCACACTCCAATTATTATGGAGAACTTGATTATTTTTTGAGTTATAAGGGGATAAAAGAAGCACCGATGAAATGGCTATATTTAGATTTTAAAACCCTTAAATTAGCTTGTGAAACCATTGGCTTAAAATGTGAACTGGTTTTAGATGGTGACCATTTTGATTATTTAGCCAAGTTATCTTGATTGTAAACGGATTGCCCGTCGATAAAGGCATTTAACACTTTTATGGTTGGAATTTCTTCTACCGGCACTTCCATTATGTTTTTATCGAGTATAATAAAATCAGCAAACTTTCCAACTTCAATACTTCCCTTTTCATGTTCTTCAAAATTTGAATAGGCTGCCCATATGGTCATTCCTTTTAATGTCTCTTCTCTAGTTAGTGCATTTTCTGTTTGATAGCCTTCTTTGGGATATCCATCTAAATCTTGCCTAGCCACAGCCGCGTAAAATGTTAAAAAAGGACTTACTTCCTCTACTGGGAAATCTGTTCCTAATGCTACTTTTCCATACGCATTTAATAATTGCTTATTGGCATAGGCTCCTTTAATTCTGTCTTTGCCCAACCTATCTTCAGCCCAATACATATCGCTTGTGGCATGGGTAGGTTGTACAGACGGAATCATATCGTCAAATAACTTAAAATCTTCAGGTGAAATAATCTGTGCATGTTCAATTCTCCAACGGCGATCTTTTTTACCTTTTAAAGCTTCTTTATAAATATGTAAAACGGCATGATTTGCAGAATCTCCAATAGCATGTGTATTCATTTGAAATTCTGAATTGGCAATACGGTTTGCTGCCGATTTAAATTCATCTAAGGGTGTTACTTGCAAGCCAAAATGTCCTGGTTTGTCACTATATGGTTCGCGTAACAATGCCCCTCTAGAACCCAAAGCGCCATCGGCATAAAATTTAAAGGACCTTACATGAAGATTTTCGGTTTTAACCAAACCTTTATTTAAATAGTAGTCTACATTACTTGGAGTTCCAGAAACCATGGCATAAACACGCATTTTTAAGCTACCTTCTTTTTGCAAACTGTCAATAACTTCAATCGCATCAATACCTAAGCCAGCGTCATCCACTGTTGTTAAGCCATTTTCAAAACAAATTTCCTGCGCTTTTAGTAGCGCATTAACTGTATCATCACGAGTGGAATTTGGCCAATGCTTCAAAACCAGTCCTTGAGCATTATCAATAAGAATTCCGGTTAATTTGCCATCTTTAGTAACCAATTCACCTCCATTTACTTTACTGTCAACCGTTACGTTTCCTAAATCTAATGCTGCTTGATTAACCAATGATGCGTGCCCATCAATTCGTTTTAAAATTACTGGTGTATTTGGAAATACTTTATTTAAAAGTACATTGTCAGGAAATTCTTTGTTTTCCCAATCATTTTGATCCCAACCTCTGCCTCTAATATACATTGTATTATGAGTTTTTGAAAAATCAATGATTTTATTAACAACCTCATCAAAACTATTAGTTCCAAACAAATCTACTTCTTGGGAAGCAAATCCTAAATTTAAAAAATGACAATGTGCATCGATAAATCCAGGTACAATAGTTTGACCTTTTGCATCGATAATATTATTTGAAGCATACTTTCCTTGAATATCTTTGGAATTGCCTACTTCAAGAAATTTACCATTCTGTATTACAAATGCTTCAGCTTCTTCAAAATTTGAATTTACAGTATACACTTTGGCATTTATAACCAAAAAGTCAACTTCTGTTTTTTGTTGACAAGAAACCACCATTGAAACTAAAACAAAACTTAAAAGACACTTCTTCATGTTATTTATTTTGATTAAAGAAAAATACAAAGAGGCTGTCTGAAAAGTTAAAACAAGTTGTCATTACGAACATTAACGATAAATAAAATATATTTTGTTTAGAAGTTAGCAACGTAGTTGTGAAGTAATCTGTTGATTGATTACTAACAACTTACCGATTGCTTCGTTCCTCGCAATGACGTAAAACCACACTTTTAAGACAGCCTCCTTTTTATTTGTAAATATTATATATGCTTTAAAAATCAAATTTATAGGTTGCTCCAGCTAAAAGCTGGATTCCTTGAACTGGAAAATTCTGCCAACGCTGATACATGTTATTTGCAAGATTATTAGCTTTAGCAAAAACTGAAATTTGATCGTTAACATGATATCCAACATGTACATTAGCATCAAAATAACTATCCAATGTTACCGTAAATGGTGTTGTATTAATTAAAGGATCGTTTAAATAAAATTGATCCTTTCTTTCACCTATGTAAAATAAATTAGCTCCTGCAAACCAATGTTCATCTATTTGGTAGTCCAAAAATAAGGATCCTTTAACATCTGGTAAATTCCAAGCTTCTGCTTGACCATTTGTTGAATAAGTAAAATATTCTGCTTTTATTCCCACCCTAAAATTCCGATTAACATCCACATCAATTTCTCCCGCAAAACTAAAGGTGTCTATATCATCATAAACAATTCCAAAAGAATTTCCATAGGAATAGTCTTGAGATGTTGCTGTGATTTCATTATTAATAAAAAGGGCTTTGTTCCTATCTGCTATATAACGGCCACTTATATTGTAACTCATATTGCTTGACACTTTCCCTTTTAAACCAATGTAGGCGTTGTATAATTCATCGGTTGGTAAGATATATAATGTAGGTGACACAAAGGGATTTTCTGAAGCAAAATCGTAATACGAATTTTGAATAAGTCCACCTTCAATACCCCCATAAGCGATTAAAATATCGTTGACCAATCTGTAAGACGCCGTCACGTTTGGGTATAAATAAATCTTACTGTCATTGGTGTTAGTATCATTTAAATAAAACAGAGAAATCCCTAAATTAACCGTAAGATCATCTTGTTTTATTTGATATTTCGGTTTTATTCCTATTTGGAAATTACCGTATTTTAATTCGTCAGTAGTCAAATAGTTTCTGTCAAAGGAGCCTCCTAAATAATCAAATACAATATCGGTTGCAATCTCTTCTCCATTGATTGGGATATCGGCAGTGGATTTTACAACAAACCTATTTTCGCCAGATCCTTGATTGTCCCCGAAACGTCTGAACAAAAAGCTTCCTGAATTAATATAGGTGTTATTAAAGGTTACATCACTTCCAAAATGTGCTCCAAAAAAGGAATGCCCTCCTTTAATATTATTGGTTCTTGCTAAATCGACCTGAGATTGTGGCAAACCATACCAATTATAGCTTTGATGCTGAAAACCCGCTTCTACATTCCAACTTAAATCTCTTAATCTGGTGGTGTAATTTACATTTATTTTTGAGTCTGAAAAAGCATCATCAAGCAGTAAATCTGGAATCCCACCTTGTGACGAATGGTGACTCACATAGCCGCCCACACTTTCGGTCCTGCTTATAGCATGATTTAAATAAACTTCACCTAAAATAGTAGTGTATGAACCCACCCCAACTGTAGCATAATTGTCAAACAATTTTACAGGTTTCTGTTTTTCAACGCTTGCCGCTTTACCTTTTGCAGGTGTAAATGTTGAGGCGACTGGAAATGAAAATATATTGTATTTAATTTTCTTTTTCGTGGTTGTTTCTTGGTCATCAAGCGATGGTGTTTCTTTTACTTTAAAGGCATCGGCAATGGTTGGTGCGTATGGCTTAACCACATTTATAACGCCAGTATTTATAGTGTCATTTTCCTTTTTCTGAGAAAATGCACTTGTTACAAAAAGCATGATTATTATTCCTAAAATATATTTGATGTGCTTTCGCATAAGATATGTCCTGTTTAATTTAACTTAATTAATTACCGCCTGTTTTTATTGAAGAATTGGTCTTTGCCTCTTCGGATTTTATGTTGTCCAATTCTGATTTAGCTTCAGAAATAACATCACTAAACTCCTTAAAGTTTTCAATTACACTTTCTAAGATATAGGTTGCTTGATACGCATCTTTTAAGGCATAAAAGTTTTTTGCCATAAGCACTAACCCTTTGGCACTGTAATATTTATATCCTGAATAATCTTTAGCCAACTTTTGCACAGTATTATTGGATGCTTCGAATTTTCCTTCTTTATTTTTAAAGTAAGCACTAAAATACAAAGCTTCGGCTGCTGTTTCTCCCGTTGCTACGTTTTCAACTTTCGCGTAGGCACTTTTAGCTTTATTTTCATCACCTGTTTTCATGGCAGAACGTGCAATAATGATATGTGCATCAGCTTCAATTTTATTATCAATTCTTGAATTTGTAAGCACCTTTTCAGCATAAGAAACAGCCTCCTTGTAATTGTTTAATTGATAATTGGCTTTCATTAAATTAGATTGTGCAAAGACCACATTTTGAGGGAAACTTGCTTCCTCTTCTAGCCTCTGTAATAATGGCATAGCCATTTTCCAACTTTTACTTTCTAAATAAAATTGCGATAATCTCAATAGCGCTTCTTCTGTAAATTCACTCCTAGAGGTTTCTACTATATATTTGTAATGTGGCGCTGCATTTGCCATTAGGTTTTGTTTATAATACAGTTGTGCTATATAAAAATGGGCCTGTAAAACGTGCAATCCATTTTTAAACTGATTAAGATACGCGTTAAATTGCGCTATGGCCTTATCAGAATTATTATCTAAATACTGTTTTTCTGCGGCTTCATAAGTAGCATTATCCAAATCGGCATCAGAGACTTCAACATAATCGAGAGTTTTTACCCAAGAGGCATATTCGTTTACACGACCTAAATCAATGTATATTAAACGTGCTGTAGATACGGCTTGAACGGCTTCAGGAGTCCCGGGATAATCAGCCGCTACTGTTTTAAACTTAGTTAACGCTTGATCATTTTTACTTGAATTGTAAAACACCAAGCCTTGACGCAGCAACGATTTTGGAACGAATGAACTCATTTTATACTCGCTGTTCAAACGATTATATATTAACATCGCTTTATCGGTTTCACTGGCTTTTACATATGAATTTCCCAACTCATACATGGCGTCATCACGAAGTTTAGAATTCGGATAGTTTATAATAAACTGTTCCAATTCTGATATTTTTTTTGAAGCTTGCCCGATATAACCCGCACTTATGGCTTTTTGAAAATACGCATAATCCGAATCTATTTCACTTAATTTATTCGCATTGTCGTAAGCCTTAATGGCATCTTTATAATCACTGGTCACAAAATAAACATCTCCTAAACGTAAATAGGCATCGTTCAAACGTACTTTATCTTCCTTTCTATTGGTTGTGAACTGACTAAAATAACGACTTGCTTGCTCATAATTTTTAAGCTTAAAGTAGGTATAAGCCAAGTTATAATCAATATTTATAAATTCTGGAGTTGATCTTGCAACATTTTCCTGTTCAAACTGTTTAAAACCAATTAAAGCATCGTCATAGTTAGTTAGATTATAATCTGTTTCGGCTTTCCAAAAGGTGGCTCGAGCCGTATATTTATCGTCTCTAGGCTCTTTTAACGATTGGCTAAAAAGTGTTCCTGCTTCAAGATAGTTCCCTTCGTTGTATAATTCAATACCTCTGTAAAAAGCAACTTTTTGAAACGCAACCTTATTTTCAAAACTTCGTTTACCATCGAGTAATTTTAAGGCTTCTTTATAATTTTTTGAGGTAATATAAGAATCAATTAACAGGGTTTCAATCTCCTCTTTATAGTTTGAATTAGGATACTTATCAAGATATCCAGCTAAAACCTGTGGTGCAGATTGATACGGGTTTCCAATTTCATAACTAATCTTAGCATAATTAAGCCATGAATCTTCTTGAATTTTTAAATCATAATTCATTTGAGAAGCATTTCTAAACGCATTTAAAGCTTCCTGTTTTTTATCAAGATTAATGTAGCTTTCCCCTAAATGATAATACGCATTTTGAGCGGTGGCATCTTGCCCTCCAATTATTTTGTTAAATTCAGAAATGGCATTTTCATAATCCCTTTGTTTATAATAGGCATATCCTAATTGATAAAAATCTATGTTACTCCACTTTCCATTTTTCCCTTTATAATCATTTAAATAAGGTATGGCCTCAGCATACTTTTCTAAGTTAAAATAACTTTCTCCTATAATTTTTGATAGTTCAGAGACTTCAGTAGCGTCACTTGTATTTATTTTTTCTTTTGCAAGGGCAATCGCCTTTTCAAAATTACCGAGTTTAAAATTCAAGTCAGCCTGATAGTAAGATAATTTTTCTTTATAGCGTTCTTGATTACTCACCTGCTCAAAATAAGCATTGGCTTGGTTATAATCATCGCCTTCATAGGCCATAAAACCAATATAATATTTAGCCTGAGACCCATATTCCTGAGAGTTTTCAACACGACTTAAATATTTTTTGGCATCCTTGTATTGTTTGGCAACAAATGCGGAATAACCATTGTTAAAATTGAATTTTTCAATCTCTTTTCTTGACAGAGCTTCCTCATTCACCTTATCATACCATTTTCGAGCATAGGCATACTTTGAATTTTCGAAATAATAATCGGCAACATCCACAAACGCCGTATTGCGCTTTGGACTGGTTGGGTACGTTTTTACAAAATCTTCAACTAATTTATCGGCATTTTGCTGGTTTAACCTAACAGCACAATTTGCAATATAATAGGCAAGATTAGATTGTAAAACTTCGTCTTTCGCAGTTTTTTGAACAGAACCAAATAAGGATTGAGCGGCCAAATATTGTTGGTTATTGTAAAGTGTTAAGGCCTTTTGATAGTCTACTAAATCGTTGGTATATACTGCAGACTGTTGTGCTTTTAATTGGTAGCTAAAACTTATGGCAAACCAAAGGAAAACAATGTTTTTTAGAGTCATTAAAATTATGGTATTAATTTAAAATCAAAGATAATTTAATCTAAATCTTATAACGCAACAATCGTGCTATAATTATAAACCAAGTTATTAAAAGGCAAAAAATTTTCAGTATTCAGTGGCAGTAAGTAGCCTTTTAAATAAGTTTTGTTCCAAACTTTCAACTTTTAACCCATAACTCATGAGTTTTAAACATTTAACTTTTAACTTTTAACTTTTTAATAATACATTTACATCACTTAAAATTTATAAAAAAACATGGCCAATCCTATCTTACAATTAAAAGATGCTTCTATTTCGCAAGGTGATAACCTTGTTCTTTCTAATGTTAATGTTGAAGTGAATAAAGGAGAATTTGTCTATTTAATTGGAAAAACGGGATCTGGCAAAAGCAGCTTTATGAAAATCCTTTATGGCGATTTAACGCTTACCGAAGGAGAAGGACATATTGTAGGGCATGATTTAAAAAATCTAAAAGATAAAGACATTCCCTTTTTAAGACGAAAATTAGGTATTGTTTTTCAAGATTTTAAATTACTTACCGATAGAACAATAAATGATAATTTACTTTTTGTTTTAAAAGCAACTGGTTGGAAAGACAAAAACGAAATGAACACAAGGGTTGAAAAGGTTTTAAATAAAGTGGGCATGAAAACGAAAGGCTTTAAATACCCCCATGAGCTTTCTGGAGGCGAACAACAGCGTGTTGCCATTGCCAGGGCTTTACTCAATAATCCGGAACTTATATTGGCCGACGAACCCACAGGAAATCTTGATCCACAAACCAGTGTTGAAGTTATGGAAGTCTTGCAGGAAATAAACAAAAATGGTAACACTATAATAATGGCGACACACGATTATGCGTTGCTTTTAAAATATCCCAGCAAAACACTCAAGTGCGACGAAAATCAGGTTTTTGAAGTGGTGCAGAGGAGAAATTAATCATGCTTTCAATCTTAATTCCAACATATAACTATGATATTACCCATTTAGTTTATGAACTTCATGAACAAGCTACAAACGCAGGAATTGATTTTGAAATTATTAGTTTTGATGATGGATCACTATCCGAATTAAATTCTAAAAACCAAGAAATAAATTTGCTGGACTATTCCAGATTTAAAGCATTCTCTTCAAATATTGGTAGAAGTGCCATTAGAAACTTATTGGCCAAAGAAGCCCAGTATGAAATATTATTATTCTTAGATGCCGATGTGGAAATAATAAATCATGATTTTATATCAAACTATTTAAAAATTATCAATGCCAATACCCAAATCATTTATGGAGGAATACAATATCCGCAACAAGCTCCAGATTCCACTAAATTATTGCGATGGGTTTATGGAAGGAAAAGGGAAGCCCCTGATTTAAGGAAAAGAAAAAAAAATCCATACGTAACTTTTTTAACCTTGAATTTTTTGATTCGAAGAAGTTTATTTTCAAGTTTGAGTTTTAATGAAACTATGCCAAACTTAAGAATTGAAGATTTAGTTTTCGCAATGGATGCAAAGCAAAAAAATATTTTAGTAGAACATATAGACAATCCTGTAATACATTTGGGAATTGAAACGAGTGAGGTGTTTTTAAACAAAACAATGGAAACATTAAATTCCTATAACACAATTATAAATACTGGCGTGCTCAATTCAAAGGATGCGCTTATAACTCGAGTAGCAACGTCGATTAAGAGACTAAAATTAGTTTTTATTTTTAAATTTTTATCTAATTCGCTAAATCCCTTTTTTAAAAAGAATTTATTATCTAACCATCCATCATTATTTATTTTTGATGTATTTAGGTTATGTTATTTTTTAAAAATTAAACCCATAAAATGAATCCTTTTTTTTCTGTTGTCATACCACTATATAATAAGAAGAATTATATTAAAAGGACTCTAGAAAGTGTTCTTAACCAAACATTTAAGGATTTTGAAATTATTATTGTTAATGATGGCAGTACTGATAATGGCTTATTAGAAATAGAAAACACTAAAGACCATCGTATTACCATTTATAATCAGCCAAATCTAGGAGTTTCATCTGCAAGAAATTCTGGTATAAGAAAAGCAAAAGCAAATTACATTGCATTTTTAGATGCAGATGATCTGTGGTGTGAAAACTATTTAGTCTGCATCTTTGACATGATTTCAAATTATAATGATTCACTTATTTTTGCAACAGGATATATCCCTTGGTATAAAAAAAAGACACCAAATTTAAAATCTTTAAACTTCAATAAAATTACCTTCAATTTGATAACGAATTATTTTGAATTAGCGAAAAACATTTTTTCATATAGTTCTATCATCTTTCACAAAAAGGTTTTTGAAAATATTGGTTATTTTAAAGAAGGATTAACTTTTGGAGAAGAAGAAGATTTTTCAATTAGAAGTTTTTTAAAATATGATTTGGTTTTTTGCAAAAAAGCACATGTTTATTATTTACAGAATATAGAAGATCAAATAACCATGCCAAAAAACAATAAAGAGCATATTCTTCCTGATTATGACATTTATTTGCAAGATTCTTCGTCCCAATCCTTAAAAAAATATATTGATTTTATTTATATTAAATTAATTATATTATTTAAAAAGCTGAAGCAAACAGAAAACGTTAATCTTTACAAACGTAAAATATCAACAAAAAATTTGACATTTGTACAGAAAATAAAATACCACGTACCAACCAAATTATTTTACTTGAGTAAACGTGTTTATGAATTATTTTCTAAAAGGTTAATCCATTCTTGAATAATTTTATCTTCAGAAAACTTTTCTAACTTATACCTAGTATTTTTTTTAATTTCACAATAAAACGATTCGTCAAGAATTAATTTGTTTAAACTTAAAGTTAATTGCTGCTCATTTTGATCATCAACTAACAATCCATTTTTGTTATGGTATATTATTTCTTTCGGGCCACTTTTACAATTAAAGGCTATAACTGGAGTGTTTAGTGTTAATGCCTCTAACAATACCATTGGAAACCCTTCATCTTTACTAGTTAAAACTAATGCTTTGGCATTTTTTATTAAACTATAAGGATTATTTTTAAAGGGCATTAATTTAATATGGTTTTTTAGGTTTAATTTATAAATGAGTCCCTCAAGTGACTTCTTCTCAATGCCATCACCTAAAATAACAAGACCAATATTGTTCTCGCATAATTTTGACTTACTGTAACTTTTTATTAATATGTCAAATTGTTTCACATTTGTTAATCTACCTACAGCAATAATATATTCGTTTTCATTACTTTTTAAATGGTCTTCAAAAGAAAATATATCTTTCGACACATAATTATAGATTACTAAACTTGGAATCTTTAATTTCTGTTCCAAGTGATTTTGAATTTCAATGCAAACTGAAATAAACTTTTTTTGTTTTACATGAGGCAAAGTGGCAAACCATGGAAACTTTAAAAACGAAAAATAATAGGAGAGGTCATGGTTATGCACAGTATAAATTACTTTAGAATTTTTAAAAACAACTCTGGAAAACAGTAATTCTTTTAAATAAACTGTACGCAGTCTAAAATCAATTATATAATCATAATTGTTTTTTTTAAAATAATTTTTAAATTTGATAAAGCTATTTATCCTATTGAATTGTTCTTTTATTAATCCAAAATTAAATAGTTCTCCTTTAAACTCATAATCGACACGATTTTGCATAATAACAATACAAACAAGATACCCTCGATTTGTAAGTGATATAGATATATTTGCCGCTGCTTTTTCTGCGCCACCAGCCCCTAAACAGTCCACCAGCAAACATATTTTTTTAGTCATTTTTATCTATAAAATAGTGGTCGTAATTTGTACCATTTGCAATAATTCTGTTATTTTCTATAAAATATTTACTAAAAATACTTTTTGAATAATTTATACTTGGGTAGGTTATCCCTAACAGATGGCCCATGCTACTATATAAATCATCGGTGATAAATTTTCTACTTGGATCGTGTTTAAAATCAATAGGAGGTTCATAGGTAGATGATGTCCATAATAAAAATGGAATTTCAACCATACTCTTTGTTATTTTAGTCTCGCTATGTCCTGAAAAATTTGATTCATCGTAAACATCTTCACCATGATCAGAGACATATAAAACAGCACTTTTTTGATTAAGTGATTTAACCTGTTGTATGATAGAATATACTATAAAATCATTATATAAAATAGCATTGTCATACTGATCAATAGCCTCTTTTTTAAGTGTGGTTTCATTTGAATTAAACTTTTTGAAATTATTTGGATACCGATTACTATATTTAAAATGAGCTCCAATTAAATGCACAAAAATCACTTTTTTACCAGGCTTTAAAAATGCTTTATTTAATTCCGGTAAGACAATACCATCAAAACTAGAATGTTCTTCATGACTTTTGTATGTTAGGAATTTAATATGATTACAAGAGGAAACCAACTTACTAATCACATTTTCATGAAAACCAATCGGTCTTTGATTTGAAATCCAGTATGTATCATAATTTGATTTATTGAAAATTTCGATGATATTATCAGGCCTATTCGTTGTTCCATTTGTAGAAAAAGAAGTCAGTAATTTTGGAATTACCTTAGTTGTCAAAACATCTGAAGCTATAACATCACTATAAATCATTAAACTGTCCCTTATATTTTCTAAGAAAGGTGTAGTCGGCCTTTTATAATTATACAACTGCATATGGTTTCTCGAAATTGATTCACCCAGAACAACTACCAAAACATCATTATTTAAGTTGACAGATAACTTAGTTGTATCAACCGGTGATATTGAATCAACAGTAGAATGTAATTGATAATACCCAAAGCTTCCTCGTAATATATTATAATAAACGTTATTTTCAATTAATCCAGTAAATTTTAAAACAGCTATACAAATCAGGGTAACGAGAACCTTTAAATAAAATGATGTATTAAATGAGCTATTATAATCTTTGCGAATTAATACCACATAAATAATCAGACTCAGAACAATTAAAATAGAATTTAACAAAGTGAAATAACTACTAAAAAAACCAATTAATTCGATTGGGTTGGAATCTAAAAGCGCAAACATAAATGAGGCACTAAAGTTAGATTCAACAATTAATATTGAGCTTATTTCTAAAATAAAATAGATGACAAAAATACCGAGTATTATATATTTAAAATAAACAAACTTACAAGGCACATTCAATAATAGGAACAATATTAATAATGAAAATATTATATCCTCGATAAAATCACCAATAACAAACAAAAACTTTTGAGCAAAAACTAATTCTACAATTAACTTTAATAAAAAAGGCAGAAAAATAAGAAAACTATATTTCTTTAACATTAGCTATTAAATATTTGTGCTTTGTTAAATAAATTGAAACAATTACTGTAGATAAATATAATATTAAACTAAATATATAAGCATAGAATGCACCTGATAAATTATAAATTTTGATTAAGTAAACACTTGCAAAATAAAAGGAACCATACAAAACAGCATCAGAGATAAAATAAGAAACCACCATTTTCTTGGCATGAAATTGATACGCCAAAGAAAAAGCAATTAGTTTAACAAAATCCCCAATTAATTGTAAATAAAAAAATTGTTCAATAAGTTCAAATTCTTTTGTTAAGAACAGCTTTATTAGGAATACTCTAAAAAAGAAAATCCCTAGAAATAATAATATAATGAATGGAATTAAATATTTAAAATAAGTGTTCATTATAACAACATAACCATTAATAGATTTATTTGAAGCTAATAGTGGTAAAAGGTATAATGTAAATAAAGAAGAAAAGAATATCATATAAAAACTTGATATCTTATTCATCGCTTCCCACAACCCAGCTGACTCTACATCCATTTGAACTATAATATTATTTCTTATAGACAAATAACATAAACTAATTAATGTTGTTGAATAAATAGCCATTGCTAAATAAGTGGAAATAGATTTTAAAAAAGTGATGGATATAGTTTTGAAATTGTTAATCATTTTAAAAAAAAGTATTCTAACTTCTCCAAAAAATAAACTAGATATAAAACTTAACACTGGAACTAATATGCTCGCGATTAATGCCCCTTTTAGGCTAAAAAAATAAATCAACAAAAATGTGATTATAGCATTTAATAAATTAGCTACACTAATTAAAATAGTATAAAGTTTAAATTTTTGAAACCCATTTATTACATAGATTATTAAAAAATTTAAAGAAATTAGAGGCAACAACATTGCTAAATACTTAAAAATGAACGCAAGAGAGGTATCTTTCAAAATATAAGTTCCAAGTTTATCCGCAAAAGCAAATAACAAAACCCCAACAACTATAGAAATAATAATACTTAACGCAAAAACCGAAGAAATAATTAATTTTAATTTTTTCTTATCTGTTTTATTTTCTGCAGTATATCTAATTACTCCACTCTCAAATCCACTAGAAGTAAGTCCCAAAACTCCTTGCAAAATATTTTTTAAATTTCCCACAATGGCATAGCCTGCAGGCCCTAAATATATGGCACTTACTTTTGAAACAATAAATGAAGTGAATAACTTACCCGATACAATAAAACCATTATATGTAAAAACTTTAAAAAACTGATTATTCACTATTTTTTTAAACAATTTTTTAATATTATTAATTAAATTTTCCTAACCGTATCCACCTTAAAAAGAGAGGTTCCAAATATCAATAAAATTAATATATAATACATTAAATAGCTTACAAAATGCCCAATTACTGCTCCTTTAACACCATATTGGTCAATAAAATAGATGCTCGTGACATATAGTATGATTACTAAGAAAGCTTCGGTAACAATATAGTGCCAAAACATTTTTTTGGCTAAAAACTGATAGGCAATCACAATAGATAAAACTTTTAAAAAATCTCCCAATAATTGCCACAAAAACAAATCTTCAACAGGTTTAAATTCATTAGAAAAAACACCAACTACTATGTACCCTTTTAAAAAATAAATCAGAACTAAACCAATCCCAAAAATTGGCATCACTGTTTTATAAAAGCCAAACACCTCTTTTCTAAACTCCTTAACATCATCAATTTCTGAAAACCGGGGTAAAATATAAAGAGCCATTAAAGAACTCATCAACATTAAATAATATTTTGAAATTCTCATCACTGCTTCCCAAAATCCTGCATCTTTATAACCTATAGTGTCAATAATATAAGAACGAATCGCTAATACAACTAATGGCAATATAACTGCAGAAAATAAGGCCATTAAAGAATAGGGGCTCAACTTCTTTAAAAAACTAAAGCTAATCTCTTTCACTTTAATAAGTGGCACTAAACTTCGCCGATTGATAATCCCTACTAACGTTATTAAACATACCAAGGATTCGGCGATGGCAACCGATATTAAAGCGCCTTCAATTTTATTTTGATAAATTAATAATAAGGTAACTGAGACCCCTAAAATTTGCCCAATAATATTGATAACAATAAGCATCTTATAATTTGAATACCCATTCATTATGGAAAACGAAAACATATTCAAAGCATAAAATGGGAGAACCATTGCAAAAATCTTAATTATATAAGCATAGTTATTATAACTAGGAAATATTATATTATTAATGGTTTCTGCATTGTAATAGCACGTTAAAGAGACTAAAATTGTCGCAATAAAACCAAAGTAAAAAATAGTTGAAATGGCCTTGCCCAGTTTAATAGTATTGTCCTTAAACTCCGCAATATATTTTACCGCACCATTGTAAAAACCCAAGGTGGACACAGTTTGAACAGAACTAACGAAATTTCGTAAATTCCCTATTAAGGCAAGCCCTTCGGCTCCAATAAAAATAGCAATGGCTTTTGACGTTAAAATTCCTGCAATTATTCTTGTTACAACCGAAGCTGTTTGTAAAGATGCTACCTTAACTAAAACGTTTTTATCTATATAATTTATAAATCTTCTCAAATAATAGGAATTGGTTTTTACCCTTGAAATAAACAGCGTTTTTGCTTAAAAATTGTAGGACAACCCTTAAAATTTCTGTTTTTTCAATGCATCCAAATATACAAAATCATTTGATGATGCTTACTTATTTTGAGATTGAAGAACTCATGGAATACGTTTCTAATTCTTCTTTAATAATAAGTAATATAAATTAATGGAAAAAATAGCTAAATTGGTTATAATTATTGGCTTAGATACGGGAGTTAGCACAAAACCATAAAAAACAAATAGTAAACACCCAAAGGAGTTTACCAGTCGCAATTTAATTACTGATTTCATCAAAAAAGAGACCAATACAGTTGACATAGCAGCATAACCAATCCATTCGACTATTGAAATTCCAATAAATTCCACCTTAAATTGTTTTGTTTCGTTTTCTCTCTACTTCGGTCAAGTAAATTTTACGCAACCGTATATGTTTAGGTGTTACCTCGACATACTCGTCTTTTTGAATATATTCCAGTGCCTCTTCAAGAGAAAATTTAATAGCAGGAACAATTTTGGCTTTATCATCGGCTCCAGAAGAACGCACGTTACTCAACTTTTTTGTTTTTGTAACGTTAACGGTCATATCATCACCACGAGAATTCTCTCCAATAACCTGTCCTTCATAAATATCTTCTCCTGGATCAACAAAAAACTTACCACGATCTTGCAGTTTATCAATTGAATATGGAATGGCTTGTCCTTTTTCCATAGATACCAAACTTCCATTTTGACGCTCTGGAATACCTCCTTTTAAAGGTTGATATTCCTTAAAACGATGTGACATGATTGCTTCACCAGCAGTAGCTGTCAACAAATTATTGCGCAACCCTATAATGCCTCTTGAAGGAATCATGAATTTACAAATCATACGTTCCCCTTTAGCTTCCATGCTCAACATTTCACCTTTTCGTAAAGACACCATTTCAATAGCTTTACCAGATACGGTTTCAGGTAAATCGATCGTCATTTCTTCTACCGGTTCGCATTTCACTCCATTAATTTCTTTGATGATAACTTGTGGTTGCCCTATTTGAAGTTCATATCCCTCACGACGCATGGTTTCAATCAATACAGATAAATGCAAAACACCACGACCAAACACCATAAATTTATCGGCGCTATTGGTTGCTTCTAAACGAAGTGCTAAATTCTTTTCCAGCTCTTTGTGCAACCTATCTTTAATATGTCTAGAAGTTACAAACTTACCATCCTTCCCAAAGAAAGGCGAATCGTTAATGGTAAATAACATGCTCATTGTTGGCTCATCTATAGCAATTGTTTTCAATGCCTCGGGGTTTTCAAAATCGGCAACCGTATCGCCAATATCAAATCCTTCTAAGCCAACCAAGGCACAAATATCACCAGCTTGGACAGTATCAACTTTTTTACGTCCAAGGCCTTCAAAAACATGAAGTTCCTTAATTTTAGATTTTGTTATTTTTCCATCTCTTTTTACTAAAGAAATATTCATTCCTGTTTTAAGTTCACCACGTTGCAAACGACCTATAGCTATTCGTCCCGTAAAAGAAGAATAATCCAAAGACGTAATTAACATTTGTGTACTGCCTTGCTTAATCTTAGGCGACGGAATGTGCTGAATAACCATATCTAACAAAGGTTCAATACTTGAAGTTGGATTTTTCCAATCATCACTCATCCAATTATGTTTGGCAGACCCATAAACCGTTGGAAAATCCAATTGCCACTCTTCAGCTCCTAATTCAAACATCAAATCAAATACCGCTTCATGCACTTCTTCTGGCGTGCAGTTTTCTTTATCAACTTTATTTATTACAACGCATGGTTTTAACCCTAAATCAATGGCCTTTTGCAATACAAAACGCGTTTGTGGCATAGGCCCTTCAAAGGCATCAACCAATAACAACACACCATCGGCCATATTAAGGACACGTTCCACCTCACCACCAAAATCGGCATGCCCAGGTGTATCAATTATATTGATTTTTGTGTCTTTATATATTACGGAAACATTTTTCGAGGTAATTGTAATACCGCGTTCACGCTCTAAATCATTATTATCAAGAATTAAATCCCCTGTGTTTTCATTGTCACGAAATAAATGACAGTGATACATGATTTTATCAACCAAGGTAGTTTTACCGTGATCTACGTGTGCAATAATTGCAATGTTTTTAATATTAGCCATAATAGTGCCTTATTTTAAGCGTGCAAAGGTACTTATAAATAATGGATAAATAATACAATACTACTTTTTTGGGCATTCCTTTTTTTTAAGAATAAAAAAAGGCGCGCTATTCATTGTATCTTTCTTGTTTTTAACATATTAAAACAAGAAAGGATGCCATTTCCATCGCTAATACAATTAAAAATCCATATCAATTTTCGTGCAACACACATTACCTATTAATTAAGTATTAATAGTATCTTTGCACAGAAATAACAAGAAACCATATTGTTTATGACCCTTAATGATGTCCCAAAACTAAAATATACAAATTCCAATAACTTTTTCCTGTTATGTGGTCCATGTGCTATTGAAGGGGAAGACATGGCGTTGCGAATTGCAGAGCAAGTAGTAAAAATTACTGATTCACTTCAAATTCCGTACGTATTTAAAGGCAGTTTTAAAAAAGCAAATCGAAGCAGAGTAGATAGTTTTACAGGAATAGGAGATGAAAAAGCCTTGAAAATACTTGAAAAAGTTTCAAAAACTTTTGATGTTCCAACCGTTACTGACATTCATGAAATATCGGATGCTCATTTAGCTGCCCAATATGTCGATGTTTTACAAATACCGGCGTTTTTAGTACGTCAAACCGATTTAGTTGCTGCCGCTGCCAAAACAGGAAAGGTCGTTAACCTTAAAAAAGGACAATTTATGAGTCCTGAAAGCATGAAACATGCGGTTCAAAAAGTATATGATTCCGGTAATAAAAAAGCTTGGATAACCGATAGGGGTACCATGTTCGGCTATCAAGATATGATTGTGGATTTTCGTGGTATTCCAACCATGAGAGCTTTTGCACCAACCATTCTTGATGTAACACACTCTTTACAACAACCAAATCAAATAAGTGGGGTTACCGGTGGAAGACCTGATATGATTGAGACTATTGCCCGTGCTGGTATTGTAAATAATGTAGACGGTTTATTTATTGAAACCCATTTTGATCCTGCAAACGCAAAAAGCGACGGTGCCAATATGCTCCATTTGGATTATTTAGAAAAACTGTTGACCAATTTGATAACCATAAGAAAAACCATCAATTCCCTTTAATCTACTATAAAAACAAAAAGTTAAGATGAGTTCTATATCTTATTTCAATAGGCGGTATTTTAAATAAAATGACTGTCGGATTAGTTATACATTTATTTCCCATTTGTATGATATATATTTAGTTACAACCCTGTCGAACACAGAACTGAAGTGCTTTCTGTTAAA
>TARA_R110001592_G_scaffold63585_11_pt1 | contig 37458 bp, 33 predicted proteins | sample TARA_R110001592 | Tara Oceans TARA_R110001592 (sample SAMEA4398387) | marine metagenome | biome: Polar Biome; feature: [SRF] surface water layer (ENVO:00010504); material: water (ENVO:00002006), including particulate matter (ENVO:01000060) such as... | depth 5 m | reverse complement strand
AAGTCGCAACTGGCCCTTCGCTGGCGGCGGTAAATCAAACGAGGCGTCAACATGAATTTTGCTGGCCTCGAATTACATTGGATTCGCCCTGAGCTGCTGTGGACTGCCATCCCGCTGGTCATTTGCGCCCTGCTGCTCGCCCGTCAGCATTTTCAGCAGCGCAGCTGGCAGAAACATATCGACCCAAGCTTGCTACCGTATTTATTGGACGGCAAACCCAGCGGCAAACCACGGCGATCTGCGCTGGTCTTGCTGCTCGCAGCGATACTAGCGTGGCTGGCACTGCTGGGTCCCGCATGGGAGAAAGTCCCTTCGCCACTACACAAAAATACCGAGGGCTTGGTGGTGGTGCTAGATTTATCACCGTCTATGCTCGCCGAAGATATTCAACCCTCACGCATGCGTCAGGCGCGGTTTAAATTACGAGATATTCTGCATCTGCGCCGCGACGGTCAAACCGGCTTAGTGGTATTTGCCGGCGACGCCTTTATCGTCGCGCCGCTCACCGATGATGTGAATACCCTATTAACGCTCATCCCTGGTCTCAACCCCAGCATGATGCCAATGACAGGTAGCAATCCCTTGGCCGGCATTAGCCTGGCCAAAGACTTACTGGATCGCAGCGGTGGCAATGGCAGTATTTTGCTCATCAGCGACGGCGTTAACCCCCAGCAACTTAGCGGCATAAGGGACTTTATCAGCGACAGCGACTACCCCCTTTCGGTACTCGCGGTGGGGACGTCCGACGGCGCGCCCATCCCCTTGCCTGGCGGCGGCTTTGCGCGAGACAATAATGGCAATATTATTGTTCCAGCGCTCACCGTAGATGAGCTGCAAACCCTTGCCGCTGCCGGCGGCGGTGTATACCGAGAGCTGAGCCTGGACGATAGCGATATAAACGCGCTGTCTGTCGACACCATCTCAAGCGTGAATGACAAAGAGTCGGAATCACGCGCTGAGCGCAATTACGACCAATGGAAAGACGCCGGACCGTGGCTGGTGTTACTACTGCTTCCATTCGCCCTGCTAGGTTTTCGAAAAAGCTGGTTAGCGGGTCTTGTACCACTGCTACTGCCTGCTCTGCTTGTCACACTACCTAGCAAGGCCAACGCCTTTGAGTTTAAAGATCTTTGGCAAACACCAGATCAACAAGCTGCCGCACTGCTAGACTCAGACCCTCAAGCTGCGGCTGGCAAGTTTGAAGACCCGATGTGGAAAGCCAGCGCACAATATCGCGCTGGTGACTTCGCCACTGCGGCAGAGAGTTACGCTCAATTTGATACCGCCGACGCCCACTATAATCGAGGCAACGCACTGGCCAAAGCAGGTAAACTTGACGAGGCCATCGCCGCCTACCAGTCCGCACTGGAGATAGATCCTTCCCTAAGTGATGCAAAAAGTAATAAAAAAATCATTGAAGATATGAAGGAAAATAAAAACCAAGAGCAATCTCAAGACGGACAGTCCCAAGACAATAAACAAGATTCGCAAGGCGACAAAAATCAGGATCAGCAGAATCAAAATTCTGAAAATTCCGACTCTGGCGAGCAATCGCAAAGCTCTGAAGATCAGCAACCGTCATCACCGCAAGACGACTCACGAGACAAATCACAAAGCCAAGACCCCGCAGACTCTGAGCGGGAGTCAGACGCTCCTGCGAGTGATAAGCAACAGAGTGACGAACAGCAGGGTCAATCTGAACAAAACGACACTGAGCAAGATCAGAGTGAACAAGATAATAACGAACAACAAAACGAGCAGTCGCAAGCCGAACGCGAGGCAGCTGAGCAGCGCGATGCAAAATTAGCGGAAGATTATGCTCGCCAAGCCGCAGAGCAAAACGATGCAGTCCAAGAAGCGCTGGCCGCTAAGCAAGCTGAAGGGGCCGTGGATAAACCAGCTGACCAAGCGGCTGCGGCTATTGCCAGCGACGAACCACTTAGTGAAGAAGAGCAAGCCCGAGAACAGTGGCTGCGCAATATTCCCGACAACCCAGGAAACCTGCTGCGCAATAAATTCCGCTACCAACATTTAGATCGTCAACAGCGCGGTGAACAACAAGGTAACAACGAAGACTATGCACCCTATTAATCTGAGCGCACATCGCATACGTCCCAGGAACGCTATTATGCTAAACAAAACCCATAGTGTATTCGCACACTACACCACAATATTGGCTATATTGGCTTTATTACTTTGCCAGATAAGCACCGCCCACGCTGACACCAATGTTCGCGCCAGCGTTGACCGAAATCAGGTTTCAAGCGAAGAGACCTTTAGCTTGTCGCTGACCGCAGACAGTATTTTGTTTTCCGGCGAACCCGACGTGACCGCGCTGGAAAAAGACTTCCATATTATTAATCGTCAACAAAGTAGTCGCACCAATATCATCAACGGCAAAGTGAACAGCAGCCGCCAATGGGATTACACCCTAGTTGCTAAGCGTGAAGGCACACTCACTATTCCCGCTCTGCCGATGGGTAAATACACTACCCGCCCCATAACCATTACCGTAAGCGAAGCTACCGACGCACGGCAAGCTGGCAACGAAAGCATTTATTTAGAATCCGATATCACCCCGCGCGATGCCTATGTGCAACAAGAGCTGCAGTACACGGTAAAAATATTTACCTCCGTGAATATTCTCGATGCCTCCTTGGAGGCCCCCGAGGTTGACAATGCAGTTATCGAAGCCCGCGGCGAAGATCGCTATCAAACCCTGATTAACGGTCGCTATTTTCAAGTCATTGAGCGGCGCTACGCCATCTACCCGCAAATCAGTGGCGCACTCGCTATTCCAGCACTTACCCTGCAAGCCCGCGTTGAAGGCTATCGCCCTTCCATGCTCGACCCCGGCAGATTAGTGGTGAAACGCAGTGGTTCGCATCGCGTAAAAGTGTCTCCACCCCCGGCAGAATTTACCGGCTCGGTATGGCTACCCGCCAGAGAAATAGCGCTGGAAGAGGCCTGGAGTAAAAACCCGGACACCCTCAAAGTCGGCGATTCGATAACACGTACAATCAACATCAAAGCCGACGGTCTTTTGGGTTCGCAACTCCCCACACTGCCGAGCATTGATTTAAAGAATGCCAAGCTCTACCCAGATCAAGCCAAGATTGAAAAAGGCGAAGACAAATCAAAGTGGACAGGTATTCGCAGTGAATCTCTGGCGATTATCCCCACCCGCGCTGGCGAGTTTGTGCTCCCTGAAGTGCGTATTGCATGGTGGAATACCGACAGCAACAGGGCCGAGTTCGCCGTCCTTGCCGAACGCAAGTTTATCGTTGCTCCCGCCATTGCCAGTGGTGAAAATAGTGATGGCAGCCAGACTATCACTATGGATTTGCCTTCAGAGAATGGGACTGCGAATTTAGATAGCAACACCCTTAGTGATATTGCGCCACCAGCCAGCAAGCCGCTTATTTGGCTAGTTATTGCGGCATTACTACTCAGTAATATTGGTTTTGCATTTGCGTGGTGGCGCGGCCGACAGCGCCCTCCTATGGCGATAGCGTCATCAGAAGACAGTAATAATAGTGAGATCAAGGCGTTTAAACTATTGGAAAAAAGCATAAAAGCGGAGATCGATCACCGCCAATTACGCAATGCCTTGATACATTGGGGAGGATGCTATTTTAAGCGCACAATGACCCTGAATGCCTTGGGCGAAGCGATACCTAAGATCAGCGACTTCTGCCAACAACTAGATGCGCATTTATTCTCTGGTCAGGACATCAACATCGACGCCAATGCCATACTCGCCACACTCAAGGAAGAACGCAAAGCTGCCAAGACCAAGCAGGACCCACAGGCCGCACTAGCGCCCTTATATCAGCGCTAATCGGCGCAAGCAGCCAGCGCTATCCCGGTGAACTCGGTGCTGGCAGCTGTTTGTGCCTAACAACTAAGACTCCGCCCATCACCACAAAGGCGATACCCGTCAGAGTTAGCATATCCGGGATATGATCCCAAATTAACCAGTCCAACAGACCACTAAATACCACCCCGAAATAACTAATCGGTGCCAGCACCGCCGCCGAAACATAGCGATACGCCATCGTATACATGACAAAACTCAGATAAATAGCCACGCCCATATATAGCAAACCGGGCCAGGCCGAGATGGGAATGGGCTGATAGTGCCAAAGGAAGAACGGTAGGCTAACAAGAAGGGAAATACTGAAGTAATAAAATAAAATTCTATTCTGCGGTTCGTGTTGCGCCAGAGCACGGGTACTAACCATAGACACGGCCAAACCGAGGCCAGACAGCAAAGCCAGCAAATGCCATAAACTTAGACCGGCAAAGCCCGGCTTAAGCACCAGTATCACGCCCAGAAATCCAACCACCAGCGGCGGCCAGGTTTCCTTGCGAACACCTTGGCTATACCAAAGGTAGATCACCAGAGGCACCATCAAAGGCGCCGACGATCGCAACAACGTTGCTTCGACTAGGGATATTTTATTAAGGGCGAGATAGAACAAATAAAAACACGCGCAGCCGCTGAGCCCTCTGATGAGATGCAGGCCGGGACGCGACGTAGCTAAACCTGAGCGACCCGCGCGCAACACCATGGGTAGGGCGAACAGAAAACTAATACCATACTGCACCAACACAATGGCAGAGACGTGGACTTCCTGAGAAGTGTGCTTACCTACGGCGGCAACCGTACTGGAAAAAAACACAGTCACCAAAGACAGCGCCAATCCGGTCAGTAATTGCTTTTTTTCAAGAGTTAAAGGCAAAACAAGGTCTCTTATCATGATTAAACGTCGAGCTACCGCGATCATAGCTAGAGCGCCGTCACACTATAATGAGCCGCACAGACATTGGCCAGTAAATAGCCGGGAATTAGAAGAACACTAGAGGGGGGAAATCCCCACCCCTGGGCTATCGCGAAGGGGTGGGATTTGAGAAAAACTAAGGATTACTTCTTGTCAGCACCGCATTTTGCTTCGCCACATTTGCCTTCAGAAGCTTTCTTTTCAGCGCCGCATTTTGCTTCGCCACATTTGCCTTCAGAGGCTTTCTTTTCAGCGCCGCATTTGGCTTCACCACATTTTGCTTCAGCTGCTTTCTTCTCAGCACCGCACTTCGCTTCGCCACATTTGCCTTCAGCATCTTTTCCGTAATCAGCTAACTGATAACCACTGCTCATTACCTTGGCTGCAAAAGGGTTGGTATCTGCAACAGCCACAGAGGCCGCCATTGAAGACGCTAATATGGCCGCACCGAAAGCCGTCATCGCTGTATTTTTCATTGTGTCATCACCTTAATCATTAAATTAAAAGAGTTCATTGGTCGCTTCATTGCAACGCTAGCCATAAGACCAACGCCATCACAAACTGTTACACCTTGCGAAAAATAAATTTATTCTCGGGTATTTGTAACAAGCTCTGCCGCCCCACGTCTTACAAGCATAAACCTAAACTGCTTACCGCTAGAACGCACCGGTATAGCACCCGGTACCTTATACGGAGCAAGCCCCATGATAGATGTTTTCAATAAAATTAGAGACTTACAAGCCGCTATTGGCCGGCTGCTAATACCCTTCGAGGGCCTACCTTCACTGGCACTAAGGCTGTACCTAGCGCCAGTATTCTGGATGGCCGGCAGCAGTAAAATGCTGCATTTCACTGATACGGTGGCATGGTTTGGCAACAGCGATTGGGGCCTTGGGCTTCCCTTTCCCTATGTGATGGCCTTTTTAGCTACCGCCGCGGAAGTGGGTGGCGCGGCATTATTGCTAGTAGGCTTTGGGACTCGCTGGATCTCCGTTCCCTTGGCCGTGACCATGATTGTCGCAGCCACCACGGTGCATTGGAGTAATGGCTGGCAAGCCATTGCCGACGCCAGCGCACCCTTTGCCAACGAGCGCGTGGCCGACTCCGTCGACAAACTTGCGGCCGCTCGCTCGCTACTTGAAACCCATGGCAATTATGACTGGCTGACGTCCAGCGGCAATATTGTGGTGCTAAATAATGGTATTGAGTTTTCAGTCACCTACTTAGTTATGCTATTGGCCTTGATCGTCATGGGCGGCGGCCGTTATGTGAGTGCCGATTACTGGCTAGGCCGGGTATTGCCAACAGCCAAGTAAGTCACAAATTTATGCCGTAATGCAGTGAGTAGTTGCCTGCGGGCAGGAGGATCAGAGACACTAGGGACTTAATCTTAATTTGGACTTGCCCGTGTCTGTGTCCGTCGACGACCATGAGCTTCTCAGCCGCCTTAAAGCCGGCGACAACAATGCCTTTAAATACCTTATCAGCAGCTATCACCCTAGGCTGCTGATAGTGGCGAGAGCGATTGCTGGTGACGTGTTTGCCGAGGATGTTACTCAGGAAGCATGGAGTTCAATCTACAAGGCGATCGCCAAATTTGAAGGCCGCTCTAGCTTGTCTACGTGGATGATTCAGATAGTGAGCAACGAAGCCAAATCCAGATTGCGCAAAGAAAAGCGCCACATTAGCTTTGGCGACATTGACGAAGTGCGGCCGGAGGTCGACCCAAGTAGTTTTGATGATAAAGGCCATTGGGCAAACCCACCATCGCATTGGGATATAAATACACCCGAGCTTATGCTGCAGGAGGACCAATTACGGCTCTGCATCGAACATACCTTAACGGTATTGCCTGAAAACCAAAAAGCGGTATTTTTACTGCGGGACGTTGAACAAAGTAATTTGGAAGAAATAGCCGAGTTACTTTCGCTTACTGAGGCAAATGTTAGGGTAATTCTGCACCGTGCGCGATTGCAACTTATGAAAATCATCAACCATTATCAGGAGACCGGAGAATGCTAAATTGTAAGCAGTTCACCGATCTTGCCAGCGGCCATATCGACCACCAGCATACTGGCTGGAAGCGTCTTGAGATTGGTTTTCACCTAATGATTTGTCATCACTGCCGACGCTTTAGTCGTCATCTTGACCGCAGCCGTCAAACCGGAGCAAAAATTGCTGAGCAACTGTGGCGCAGCGATCCAACGGTCACTGACAAAATATATACACGTATTATTCAAGTACCGACAAGCGAAAATGAGCCGGGAAACCAGTAAGCTAAGTTTTGCTGACTGCGGTCGTTGACCGCAGCTCGAAAACAGCTAATAGACCTAGGCCGCTGGCAGATATACTCTGAACTCAGCGCCTGAGCCCTCTTCGCTCACCAGCATAATTCGACCTTCATATTCGTCGACAATGCGCTTACAAATCGCTAAACCAATACCATTACCCTCGTATTCTAGTTCAGTGTGCAAACGCTCAAATACTCCAAAAATGCGGCTACTGTACTGCCGAGCAATACCAATGCCATTATCGCGAATATAGAAGCCGGCCTCACCGCTACCCGCGTCAGCTAGCCGACCAATTTTAATCGCTGGCGCATCCTGATCTCGACTGAACTTAATGGCGTTGTGCAATATATTAGACACCAACTTTGCTAACAGGGCCTTTGGTATCCTGACGGTATCGAGGGCTTCGCGCTGTACTAGCACATTGTATTTTTTCAGCTCAGCAGCATTCGCAGACAGCGCTTGCTCCAGCGCATCATCCAATGACGATGCCTCTGCATCGCCGTGGGTTTGTAATATCGAATACTCATGTAAATCATCAATCATCGACGCGGTGCGTTTTGCCGACGCCACCATCATTGCCAACCACTTGGCTTCATCTTCCGCCAAACGATCAGTCAGGCGCTCTGACAATAGCTCGCCAAATACCGTGATCGAGCGCAATGGCTCTTTAATATCTCGCGCCGTTAACATGGCATATTGCTCTAAGGCCGCATTAGAACTTTCAAGTGACACTTGATTCTGCTCTAGCTGTGCTTTAATTACCCGCGTTTCCGCAAGCTCTTGGGTTCGCTCGTCAACAAGCTGCCGCAAGTCGCGGGACAAACGTTCCACCTCAGCCCGCTGCTTGACGTTATCAGCCACCTCGTCTCGCAACTGCTGGTTCAAATCCAATAATTTTTGATTACTAGGAATTGCCAAGGCTTTAGGGATTAATGGCCACACGGCAATTGCGGTGCCGACCGAGGCAATTGCCGTGATCAACTTAACAATCCCGCTAAGCCAATACGCGCCATACCAAACGTTAAATATATTGATAAGGTGTGTTGTTCCGCAGGCAAAAATAAACACCGCAAACATCACGAACATAAAATTGAATTTCAAATCATCGCGCTTGCGCACCAGATACACCAAGGCAATCGGGATGGTGAAATAAGAAATAGTAATTAATGTGTCGCTAGCCACATGCAAAAACACCAAATCATCATTCCACAGATAACAATGACCATGCGGCGGCATTTCTGGGCCGAGCAAAAAATTCATAAAATCAGACATTTCAACAATCCATCCGCTGGGTGCTTTATCTAAACCGCCAACAGGCAGGTTTAATATGGGTGTGTGCGCACAGACACACGTAACACGACTGGTCTTTATAGCAAGTCTCACTCGCCGACAATACTGTGTATTCCACCTAGAAGAGCGCAAGAAACGACCTTCTCGCGCAAGAAAGAGTAGATTACCTCTGCATCTGCCCATTTATCCTGCGCACGCCGAGCTGCCGGCACTCGAATAAACTCAAACGGGCGTACTAACTCAGGCATATCAGAACAAAGACATCTGGTTTTTATGTCAAAAAAGTCATTCAAAAACAACAATTTAAGTAAGTTTTTAGGCGGCACATCGCCCCCTTACCAGACACCACTTCCCGTAACATAATATAGGGCGTACGAGCGACTCCAACGATACTACAGAAAAAGCCGCAATGCGCTTGCTGCCTCTTCCCTGCTCCATTATTCTGGCCAAACATTTAATCATCGCGACAATGCCGATGATAATAAAATTTCAAACAAGGTGAATAGACATTTGCAAATACTGACCTCCCTCCGAGTAAAACAATTATTACTCACTAGCCTGGCAACGATATCTATCACTGTTGTCGCCGACACACCAAGCGATAACCGTCTGAGCGCAATACATAGCCGCTCTGCCGCTTTCCCCGAAATCAATCGCATGGCAGATACCACCGTTCAGGGAGATGGCTACGGCTTTGTGAATGACAACGACAGTTTATTAGATAATTTAAGAAAAATTAGTGAGGAAGGTACCGCACTGGAAGGGCGCTCTCGGGGCATACTTGTTCTCCCCGGCGATGAAAGTACCCTAGTAAGCGAATTGGAAAATGCCGCAAATGGTAAGACCAGCTTTGCCGCCGGAGGTCATTTTGCTTTGCTTAGCAAGAATAAAAACTGGATTGTGGTGGGGGGCGCTGAATTTAACGGTAGCGGCAGATTTTTCTACGATGAAGACGATGCGACTCGACTGCGTTTTGCCACGGTACTCGGCCTATTTAGCTTTGGCGAACTACAGTCTTCCATAAACGTAAACGCTCTGTGGACAAACTATCTAGGACTCAACTATCGCTACACCAATGGCAGCATGCCCGACACCCGCATTGGCATGACCGCAAAGATCCAGAACATCAGTGTTATTGAGCGACGTATTTCTATTGCCGATTATGACGAGGATAAGCTGTTTGACCGCACTAGGGATGTAGAAAACTATCTCCAGCTAAATGCAGATATTGGCGTTGAACATCAAATTAAGCAGTGGATAGTGGGCATAGACTTACGAGATATTTACCAACAAGAAATGATCGGCCCCGAAGGCACTCGCTACCAACAGCGCAGCCATATATCCACAAATATCAATTACACCGCCGACTGGGGCAGCCTCCGCTTAGATGTCGACATTACGCCTGAAAAAGGCTTTGGTGAACTCACGTCCCGCAAGACCTACGAACTTAGTACCTTGCTCCCTCTAAGTGCCAAGATGGACCTATTGCTAGGCTATCAATGGCTAGACAGCGACACCGATTCTGATCTACCCACCGCCGGCCTGCGCTATCGCCTTGGTGAGCAGCTCAGAATAGAGGTCCAATTTAGCTATGCCGGGACTCGCGAATTTGGCGGCGGAGCTAGCCTGCAACTGCCGTTGTAGACGCTATCACATCGGCCTCGGCTGGCGCGTGCTTGGCGGGAATGTATGCCATTGCGTGCTCGCTTAAAGCGGTGATCGTCAGTGAGGGGTTAACGCCTAAGTTGGACGACAAAGTGGAGCCGTCGCAGACCAACATATTCTTGTAGCCAAACACCCGGCTTTGCACATCGACCACACCGTCTTCCGCGCTGCGCCCCATGCCCGCGCCACCCATACAATGGGCCGTGGCCGGAATATTAAACAATACTTCGGTTATCAAGCTACCGGCCATACCGCCCAAACGTCGCGCGGCTTTTAAGGCGAACTCACTAGCTTCGGGAATATGGGCGGGAATTTTAGGGCCAAAGCTGACCATGCGTTTACTAAACGGCCAGTACCAGCGCCGCTTGTATAACATATCGATATGTCCGTCCAAGGTTTGCATACACAGCATGATAATAGTCTGTCGTGCCAAACCAAAAGGGATCATAGCACCGAGCGCTTGCTTAGGATTACTCACCAACAGGCGCATCATGGTATACAGCCAATTAAAGATACGACGCCAATCTGTGTTACCGCGAATCATTGCCGTAACTAACAGGCCCATCGCATCAGAACCGCGGGGATAACGCGTGGCTTCAATATGGGTTTTATCGTCGAGGTAAATACCAGAACCAATCGCAATGCCCTCATCCATATTATCTGCCTTAGGCAAGCGCACACCGATAAGCGATTCGGCGTTTGTTCTAACTCGGCGACCCAATTGCTGAGATATATTTGGCAGTGACTTTTTATCCCGCAGTTTAAAGAGCAGCTCCTGAGTCCCCAGTGAAGAACCCGCAAACACGACAGCCTTCGCCCGCCAGCGCCGCTTATTGCGAGACAATATTGATGTGCTGCTAACGGTAGTGATCTCGTAGCCATCCTCGCCGTCTGCCTTACCATTGAGAGGCACAACATCGACCACACGGGTCTCAGCAAAAACCTCTACCCCTTGTTTTTCAGCTAGGTAGAGATAGTTTTTATCGAGACTGTTCTTGGCATTATGGCGACAGCCAACCATACAACCGCCACAGCCAATACAGCTATTGCGATCCGGGCCTTCACCATCAAAATAGGGATCAGGATATGACTTTCCAGGCGTATCACCCTCGTCGCCAAAAAATACCCCAACCTGGGTTTTATAAAACGTATCGCCACAGCCCCAGTCCTCGGCTGCCTCTTGTAAAATATGATCTGCCGGCCCCAAAATACGATTCTCTGTCACCCCCAGCATTTTCTGCGCGGTAGCGTAATAGGCAGGCATCTCTGCGTCCCAATCCTTTAAGCCCGCCCAACTGCCCTGCTGCCATATCTCGGGCTTAGGGACCAACAAGGTGTTTGCATACGTGATCGAACCACCGCCCACGGCGTTGCCGTGCAAGACCAACACATGTTTAAACCATTTGATATTGAAGAAGCCCTTTAGCCCCAGCATCGGCCGCCACAACCAGCGATGAAAATGCCAGTTGGAAGGTGGATAGGTTTCCGCACTCCAGCGCTTACCCATTTCCATCACGGCAACGCTATAGCCTTTTTGTCTCAGCCTATATGCAGACACCGAACCGCCAAAACCAGAGCCCACTACCAAGTAATCAACATCGTATTCCACGTTCACACACACCTTTTACGACAAGTATCACTGCGATGAATCGCAGCAGTTGAATTTGACAACACATCATGTCACTTTACATCTGACATCAACTCATGTCAAAATTTCTAAATGCCCAAATTAATAAGTAAGACTAACGCCACCCAGAAGCCGCGCCTATACCGCGGCAGTAGCGGAGATCAGCGCCGCAACGAACGCTACGAGCAATTACTCAGCGCCGGCCTTAGCGTGATAGGCAGCAATGGTTACGCCGCCGCCAGTGTTCGCAGCATCTGCGCGGAAGCGGGCCTAACCGAGAGGTACTTTTATGAGTCCTTCGTCAATCGCGAGGCGCTATTAGCAGAAGTCTATAAAGTTCAGACCCACTATTTAAAAGATCGGATGCTCGCCGCCGTCGAAACCTCTGAACGCAATACTGAAGCATTTTCCCGCGCGGGCTTAAAAGCGTTTTTCGACACCCTCCACCAGAATCCTGACATTGGCCGCCTCTTGTTATTCGATATTTTAGGCGTCAGCGACACTATCGATGAACTCTACTATGAGGCGATGGAAGACTTTGCGGTATTGATTCAGACCTTAACTGAATCCTTGGGGCAAACCGATATTTCAGACATACCCGATGAAGCTATGGTGTATGCGGGGCTAGTCGGCGCGGTATTGCAGATAGCCCGCCGCTGGGCATTAAACAATTACCGTGAGCCCGTGGCAAACGTCATTGAGAGCAGCTTATTTTTATTTATAGCTGCCACCAATTACAGCGCGACAAAGACGTCAGGGTAACTATCTATTCACGCACAAGACGAGCGCCAATAGCCTCTAGCTCCACCTTATATTGCGGCCAGTCGGGCATGGCCGACGTCATGAGGGAGTAAAATCGCGGGCTGTGATTAAACTCCTGTAAGTGGCAGAGCTCATGAACAATCACATAGTCAATACAGCGCTGGTCGGCCTTGATCAAATGGGTATTTAAACAAATACGACCGTCAGCCGAGCAACTTCCCCAGCGCGAACGCATACGCCTTAGTCTAAGCTCGGGCACGCCCTTTACCCACGGCAATTGTTCAGCCCAAAATTGCAATAGCGTCGAGAAAACCTGCTCAGCCTGTCGCAAATACCATTGCTGTAATACTCGATTTATCTGCGCAGCATCTTTTATGTCACCGTCAATATGAAGCATACCGTCGCCTAACCGCACGTGCGGGCGCCCCTTGCCGGCCGCCACGCTTAGCTCCAGCGATTCACCCAGGTAGTCGTGGTGTTCGCCAGATTCGTATCGCAGGGCCTCACCCTGTTGCACCTGCAGCATTTGCTGGCGATCGTAGATCCAATCTCGGTTGCGGGCGAGCATATTGTCAATATCAGCGGCAACAGTAGCAAAAGGCGCGCGTAAAACCACACCGGAGCGCCCTACCTGCAAGCTCAATTTGCGGCGCCGGCGGCGGCTGCGAATAATAGTGATGGCAATAGATTGATCGCGGAACTGCAAATATTGCTGACTCCGCAGCTCGGTCACACGTTTGGACTTGAGTGCTTTTAACATAGCTACTAGCTAGGTCGCCCTCCGCTTAAAATAATGGCAATAGATTCTAGTGGTGCACCGGAAATTCGCAGCTAAAAATGGCGCCGCCATCGGGATTGGCCTGAAATCGAATATCGCCACCATGCCCCTGCATAATCGACTTAGACACCGATAAGCCTATGCCCATGCCCCCTTCTTTAGAGCTCACAAATGGGCTGAATAATTGCGCTTCTATTTCTGGCGCCATACCCGCTCCAAAGTCTCTGACGCGAAAACACACCATACCCCCTTCTACGTAGGTACTGACTTCCACTGCGTTGCTATTACCGGCATTGGCGGTCGACTCCATAGCATTGCGAATTAAATTCAAAGCCACCTGCTGCAACTGCACTTCATCAGCAAAAATAGCCGGCAAATTAGCCCCAGCTTTTAGTTCCACAGGAATCGAGTTGACCCTAGAGTCGACCTCGGCAAGCGCCAAGACATCCTCAAGGACGGCATTTAAATCCAGCACCTGGCGACCACCTGAGGGCTTTTTAACATAGCTGCGCATGCGCTGAATAACGGCCGCTGCGCGCTCAGCCTGAGTGGCAATCTTAGTGAGCACATCGTCCATTTTTAAACGTTTATCCGCAGGCAAATCATTCAGCAGGCGCTGCGCGACCCGGGCATAATTGGTGACGGCAGTCAGTGGCTGATTGACCTCGTGGGCAATCCCCGCCGCCATCTCGCCACCGGTACTAAGGCGTTCTATATGCGCCAAATGCTGACGCTGGGTGTCCATTTCCTCTCTGGCCTGCTCAAGCGCGTATTGATCTTGCAGCCATTCACTTATATCCCGCAAAACTAATACCGCACCACCTTCACTCCGCGGTGAGCCACTCACGGCGACAGGCGCAATACGACCGGAGCGAGTAGTAATGCTAACGTGCTCTTTGCGCAAACCCACGCCGCCCTCACACAGCAAGCCCAGCGATTGATTCAGGGCCTCATCGTCGGGAAACAATTGCAGCAAAGAGAAAGATTCACCAACACAATCACTGGCAGGCCACCCAGTAATCGCCGCGGCCTGGGCGTTCATTGAGGTCACACGACCTGTAACATCCATGCCGATAATACCTTCATCGACGGCATTTAGAATCTGCTGATTTTCATCTTCTAATTCGCTATTGCGACGCGCCAGCTCGCGCTCAAGCCGCTGAATCTTGATGTGGGTTCGCACCCGCGCAAGCACTTCGTCGGTCTGAAAAGGTTTGGCAATATAGTCCACACCGCCAATGGCTAAACCATGCACTTTGGACTGACTATCCGTTAAGGCCGACAAAAAAATCACCGCAATGTCGGCAGTATCGGGGTCTTCTTTAAGGCGTTCACAGACCTCAAAGCCATCCATACCCGGCATCATGACATCAAGTAAAATAAGAGAAGGTCGCGCCCGCCTGGCGGTGTAAAGTGCGGCTTCACCGTCGCGCGCTGCAAGTAGCCGATAACCACTACCTTCGAGGGTTTTAAAAAGAACCTGTAAATTTGTCGGATTATCGTCAACCAACAATATTTGTTCGCTGCCTCGATCAGGCATCGTTTACGCTCGTCTCGTGCGAAGCCTGCACCAATAGCCGAGCCAATTTATCGAAATCAAATTCACGCAGATATTCTTCAGCTTCATCAATAAAGCCATCACACTCTGGGCTGCGCTTCCGCAGCTGCTGCAATAACTCCCGCAGCCGTGTGACATCGCCAAGATCCACCGCTGCACTCAAGTCCTGTAAATCTTGATCTTTAGGTAGCACAAAATCACTTAAGGGCACCACATTAGCCACTACAGGAGGGGGCATAACGACGGGATTCTGCGCTTGACCGCCACAGGTAGAGGCAACAATCTTGAGTAAATCACCTATGCTTATAGGCTTGGGTAAAAAGCCATCACAGCCGACCTCCACAGCCTCTTCCATCATCTCTTCATCCGTTGTTGCCGAGGCCATGATAATGGCGACATCTTTCATACCCATTTCTTGTTTAATAACCCGCGTCGCTTCCATGCCGTCCATCTCCGGCATACGCAAGTCCATTAAAACCAGCTGCGCGGTGCGTTCTTTCAAGTGCTCAATAACTTCGAGACCATTGACTGCCTCCCGCACATCAGTGGTCACATCTTCAAGCATACTCAGCAAGACATGGCGATTTACTGCAACATCGTCAGCAACAATGATCGCTGGATTTTGGCCAGTCTCCGTCAGCGATTTGGGCGCGCGGTCAGCGGCCTCTACCACCAGTTCATCAATATATTCGCTTGCCCCAATCTCCAGTAACGGCACGTCAAAATAGAAACAACTACCCTGCCCGAATTCGCTACTGACATTTAAATTACCGCCCATCGCCTCAACTAAGCGTCGACAAATAGAGAGACCTAGGCCAGTACCTTTGCCGTCCTGGGGATTTACCTGCCGGAAGGGTTCAAATACATCGCGCAGCTTTTCCTGAGGAATACCCATGCCACTATCGGTGACTGAGAACATTAGCTGCTTAGTTTCAGGTGAGGCATGCAGTTTTAAAACCACCTTACCGCTACTGGTAAATTTAACCGCGTTATCCAGTAAATTAACCAAGACCTGACGCAGCTTCACCTCATCGACTTGGACCTGCACGGGTAAATTGGGATCGAGATCGACAACAAATTCTAGACCTTTTGATTTCGCTCTATGGGCAACAATATCGCTGACATTAGACACGATATCGTCGAGCTTATTGGGGCGGCAAACAATATCTATATTACCGCTTTCAATCTTCGCTAGATCCAAGACATCATTTATTAAGGTGAGCAAATGCTTGCCGCAACTCTCTATGGCCCGCAAATGCTCCTGACTACCCAGGGGTATACCAGTATCGCGCTGCAATAGCTGCGCGTAACCTAAAACGCCGTTCAAGGGGGTGCGCAATTCATGGCTGACGCTGGATAAAAATTGGCTCTTTGCATGCAAGGCGTCTTCGGCGGCAATGCGCGCGTTGACCAGCTCTTGCTCAATCCGCTTGCGATCAGTCACGTCGGTCATAATACCCATGGCGCGAATCGGCTGGTCGTTTTCATTGCTCTCAACTACGTCGCCGCGACTATAAATCCAGCGGAAATTACCGGCGCGATCCTTTACTCTGAACTCAACGCTATTGCCGGTTGCCAAGCCCAGCCAGCTGTCCACCGCCGAGGCGATAATTTGTAGATCATCGCCATACGCAATATTTTTGAATGCACCCACGGGATAGGGTTTAAAGGGGGCGTCGTATCCCAGTAAACGGAAAAAACTCTCGCCGACGGTCACCAAGCCGGTCTGTAAATCCAAGTCCCAGAGATGGTTTTGGGCTGCATCGAGTGCCAGTTGGAAACGCCGTTCACTGAGCTTTAAAGCGCGTTCGGTTTCGGTGCGTTGTTCAACCATATAATTTGCGTCTTCAGCTAAACGCTGAAACTCGGCAAACGGCAGACGCGTCACTTCTATTGCGGTAGAACTCTTGCTCGCATCAGCAAAGAACTGCTGAAAGATATGAAACCCAGCTGCGCTGCGCCTAGCCAACCAACGCGCCGCAATGGTTGAGAACATCATCAACACAAACGCGATAACAACAATGAATAGAATATGCTCCTTAACCCGGGCCTGCAGGGCGGTGCGTTCATCGGCGAGTTTGACGTTAAGTTCATCCAGAAACACACCAGAACCCAATACCCAGCCCCAGGGTTCGAAACGGCGGATATAAGAGATAACCGGTTTTTTCTGACCGTCGCGGTCCAGCCAGCTTAATTCAGTAAACAGGCTCTGCTCATCACCGCCGACCCTTGCACTAACATCGACGATATCTGGCATAAAGGAACCCACGTTACTGGGATCATAGGCATTGACCAGCTGCCGACCGTCTTTATCCACCACAAACAATATCGAGTTATCTGGGTCGATGGGGACCGCTGCGATCCGCTCAATGACTTCGCTCTTTAGACGATTGAGTTCATCCCGGAGATAGATACTGGCGCCCATATAAATGTTCAGCGGCTTGTAGTAGTAAACAAAGCTAAAATTGCGTTCTGGCGTAAGGTCGCTATTCTGATCGGTAAATCGGTATTCAAGAAAGTCGTATGTTTTATTTGATAGCGCGGCCCTGATCTGGCTAGAAAAAGAAGCTACCGTCGCGCGGTCTGTCATTCGCTGTTCAGCAGCGGCGTCCATCGGCGGCAGCAAAGCTCGCCCTTGGTCGTCGAATAAAAAGAAGAAGCCCTTATTATCGGAGAATCTGAGTGAGGCCATGGTTGCCCGCAAACGGGTTAGCTGCTCAGCCTTACTTTCGCCGACAAACTCTTTGCGGGTATCTTCAACGAGAGTGATACCCACGGCGACCTGCTGACGCAAGTCATTATACAGCCGTCGGTTCAACTGCTTATGCTTATAGTCTAAATACTCAACAGCCTTGCCAACTTCTCTACGCAACAGCTCACGCCGAGACTCCACGTAGGCGTCTCGCCACGCTTCGCTTTGCTCAGTGTAGCTTTCGTATTCCTTAGCAATCCAGATATAGCCAAATATCGCCAAAGGAATCGCAGACAATGCGACTAGGCTGAGGAGATAAATCTGTACTAAACTGCGCTTAGTTCGCATGCGCAACCCTTGTTGTGTTTAGCAATCGCATCGTTGCGTTGCGGCTTATTAGCCGGAAGCTTATCCAGTCTTGGCGCTTCCTGCCAGTATCAATCGACTAATTCGCAGATTAAGCATGCCAAAAGCCTATAATTTCATGGTAGCCTAAATACATTATAAAACGGTAACGGCAAGGAAGTAACAATGACGATAGAAGCAACTGTGTACCTAGTAGAAGATGACGAAGCCGTGCGAGACTCCCTCCAAATGGTACTAGAATCAGTTGGCCACAAAGTGGCTAGTTACTCACGAGCGGACGCCTTTCTAGAAGATTACAGCACAGAGATGGCAGGTTGTATGGTGCTGGACATTCGTATGCCCGGCATGAATGGCATGGAACTGCAGCGCCAACTCAATACCCGACATTCTATTTTGCCTATTATCTTTGTCACCGGACATGGCGATGTGCCAATGGCTGTAGACGCCATGCAACGAGGTGCAGTGGACTTTGTGCAAAAGCCCTACCGAGAAGAAGAGTTATTAGGGAAAATTCAACAGGCCATCGCCGCTGACACCGAGAATCGTGCTGATCTGGAAGAGAAGCATAAAATTCGGGCTAAATTATCCGATCTTACCCCGCGCGAAACTCAAGTAATGGAACTCATGATCGAAGGCAAGGCAAACAAGGTCATCGCCTACGATCTTGATATCAGTCAGCGTACCGTAGAAATCCACCGAGCGCGCGTTATGGAGAAGATGGGAGTGCGCTCACTGGCCCACTTAGTACGCATGGTTATGGCTGCCGAAGACACTGGCACTCGCTAAGCTTGCTGGCTGCCCAGCAAGGCGTCTACCGCACGCAAGGCAGCCATCAAACCATTCGCAGGCAATTGCGTAGCGCTAAAATACTCTTCGGCCATGGGCGCAATGCCGCTGGCCCTCGGCAAGTCCTGCTGCTGATCGATTAAAAATCGCATTCTCGGAATAAAGATAAACTGCAGCCACTGCGCAAAATTAAGCGTATCCACGGCAAAGGGCTGCTCGCTGCGCAGCGCTGATGGCGGTGGCACCTCTGCCTGCCAACATCCTATTTGACGCAACTCGGCCTCAATGTCGATTAGTACCGCTGCAACTTCAAGACCGTCACTCATCGCTAAATCCGCGCGTAGAAGTCATCCAAATCATTCTATTATCTGTCTATATGGCGGCATCGACGCCAGCATTTTCCGACCGTAGTGTTTAGTCACAATGCGCCGGTCTAAAATAGTAATACGCCCAACATCTGATTCGCTGCGCAACAAACGACCACTGGCTTGTATCAGTTTCACCGCGGCATCTGGCACTGTAATATCCATAAAGGGATTACCGTTATTGCGACTAATCCACTCAGCCAGCGCTTCCTCTACCGGATCTTCCGGCACCGCGAAGGGAATTTTAGCGATTAGCACATGGGAGCAATATTTACCGGGTAAATCCACCCCTTCGGCAAAGCTTGCCAAGCCAAAAATAACACTGCCGTCGCCCTTATCTAAACGCGCTCGATGTTGACTAAGAATCTCATGTTTGGGCAGATCATCTTGGGCAAGAATACGTTGCTGCCATTCCGCTGGCATACCCTCACGGACCGCACGCAACTGCTTGCGAGATGAGAACAGCACCAAATTCCCAGCCGAGGGCGCCATCAGCTCTGGCAACATTTCTATTAACGCGGCGGTATGCGCCTCTGCATTGCCCGCATCGCAATTCATGGCCGGCACATACAATTCACCGGCCTCGGCGTGGGCAAACGGACTCGGCACCACTTCAAAGCTGGCATCCACATCTAGACCCGCGCGCATACTAAAGCGATTGAAGCTGCCTAGCGCAGTGAGTGTTGCCGACGTCAGCACCGCCGCGTAGCAACGTGACCACAGGGCCGATTTCAGTGCATTGGCCGCCAGTATTGGACTGGCGTTTAGCTCAATATCAAACAATCCCTGGCCAGTTTCTACCAAGGCCATCCAACGTGCATTGGGCGGTTTTTCTTGACGCGCATCACTGGCGTAAGAGCGCCATAACGCACAGGCGTTCTCGGCACGAAAACGCGCAGAGGATACCGTCGCCAACCACTGTTCGGTAACTTCTCGGCTAGCCATGAGTTGGTTGCCATCCAAGCTGTCCTGAAAGGTATCAATAAGCTTTTCAGCCTGTTGAATCACGCCACTGAAGCCCCCAACCATATTCTTAGCATGGGCCGCTAAATCATCCGGCACTATACCTTCTGGGAACCGGACGCTCTTTGTACCCTGACGCTCTTCCGCGCTGTCTAACAAGCATTCTAATATGGGCCGCAGCGGGTCCAAGCCCCGCCGCACCGCAATCAGCTGCGACAGTAAGCTCTCCAGCCCGCCTCGTGCACTTACATCCATGGCCGGCACAGCAATCATCGCCGCCAAGGCGCGCTCAATTTGTTCCAACCAGCGCTCGGTCGCGGCCAAGCGAAAGTTCGCACTGAAATGGTTAATGACCTTATCTGGCAAGTGATGAGCTTCATCAAAAATATAGATGCAGTCTTCAGGGGGTGGCAAAATGGCGCCGCCGCCCAAGGCGAGATCAGCCAAGACGAGATCGTGATTTGCCACAATCACATCGGCCTGCGTGAGGGATTCACGGGCTTTAAAAAAGCTACATTGTTTGACATGACTGCAGCGCCGGCCAGTGCATTGAGCATGATCGGTGGTAACCCTCGCCCACTTATCGTCAGCAATAACAGTGTTCCAGTCGTCGCGGTCACCGCCCCATTTACCAGTCGCCATCTTCTGCGCAAAATCAGTATACAAAGACAGGCTTTCGGCATCTGGCGCCGCCATATGCTCATCCACATACAGCGGTAAGACCTTGGCATCTGCGCCCGACAGCAACTGATCTAATTTCGACAAACAGATATAGCGCCGCCGACCTTTAGACAAACTCACCGTAAAGTGCAGGCCGCTATTGGTGAGAATATCAGGCAGATCGCGGTAGATAATTTGTTCTTGCAGAGCGACGGTTGCGGTAGAAATAACTAGTGTCTTATGACTCTGTTGCGCGATTGGAATCGCCGCAACCGCATAGGCTAAGGTTTTGCCCGTGCCGGTGCCCGCCTCGACCACACAGAGGTGATCACCACCACCGCGCTGAAATTCTTGATTGCGCTTTATACCACCCAACACTCTGGCGATATGAGCAATCATCAAGCGCTGGCCGTAGCGAGGCCGCAGCTTTTTTACGTCTAGGAATTGTCGATAGGCATCCTGAATCGCTTTTTTAAGCGCGTCAGTGAGCACCTAAACGATCTCTTCTATTGCCCGCAAATCCCGACTGCGCAATTGATTGCGCACTGGGTTAGCGTATATCTCCATCGCCTTAACACGATACTCCTGCGGGATGTTTTCGAAGTGCCGGTCGAAATCGGCGATATCAGCATCGCTAATGTCTGGCACCCGCAACTCACGCCAGCTTTCATCATTGTATAGCCGCGTGTACGCTAGCACATTGCTCGCATGCAGGCGGTACTGATCAATAATTGCCTCGTCTAACTGCGCCGCCACCATTGCTGCGTCGGCGAACTCCCCATTGAGGGGCGCACCAAAGCTAACGTGAACATCGCCTTTATTACCCAGCACGCCAATACCAATATTTTTTAAATCCTCATGCTCCGCTTTTAAATAGGCACCATCGCGTTCAACCTGCACCAACTCTTGGGCCTTGGCGGCATCCAGGGGGTCCCACTCATATGAAATAGCAACCGGGACAATATTTAACTGATTAATGTAGTCAGAAAAGCTCTCGTCTGGCTTTTTCTGAGCCATACCAATCATCTTTATAACCGCTGCCTCGGTGGCATCATTGCCATCTTTAGCGCGCCCTTCGCGCTGGGCAATCCAAATAGAGCTGCGCTCTTCCAATAATGAAAACCGAATATAGTTGGCCAACTGCCTAAACGCCGCCAGCATCTGCCGAGGACCGCGGGCAGAGCGCTGCACAATAAAGCTCTTATTGAGACGCATCAGATCAGCGGCAAAGGGTTTAGAAAGTAGATTGTCGCCAATGGCGATACGCACGGTATCTCGCTCGTGATGATAGAGGGCGTAGTTCACAAAGGCCGGATCGAGGGCAATATCGCGATGGTTGCTAATAAACAAATACGCTGCGCTCGAACCCAAAACCTCAAGTCCAGACACAGTGAAACTGGAGGTATGATCCTCGATCATCGTGTCCATATAACGCTTAATGACGTGCTGAAAATCCGCCACCGTCGTTACGTCCTTGAGTTCACGCCGCAGATACCAGGTGATAACTGGTCGCACCAACCATGGCAGGTAGCGATTTAAGGTCGGAATGCGCAGATTCGCAACGATATTCAGCAACTCGGGATCACGCAACAACTTGGCTAGCACCGGCACAACTTCATTGTCGTGGTATGGCCGGATCTCAGCGAAGTCATCCATTGGTTTGTGCTCTCAACAATATAAAGGGGCGTACAATAAAGGATTCAGTCGCAATCGTCATCTGCCTAGCACAATCGCGAAGGCCCTAAACATTGAATATCCCCGCAAAATATCTTAAAAGCCGCGCATAGTCATGCATCAGCGCTTAGAGGCAATGCGCGCTGCACACCCTCAGCCTAGAAAAGAGCCGCCGGCACAAAATATGCTTGTCCGACAAGAGGGAGCAAATGCGGCCGAAAACAGCCTGCCATCAAATTCAAAGCGACCGATCATCTAAGAACAATGACCAGCAGAGCATCATTGCAGGAGATTGATATTGTTAAGACGGGAAATAACACTGACAATAGTAGGGCTATAAGTGCAAGCAAAAATGATGCTTTGCCTTAGCCCTGAAGATCGTCACGCTGCCATAAATGGAATATTTACAATGCGTTTTTTCAGGTGCAAAGAAATATAGGCCCGCAAAACATGACAATGCTAGCTCATGCTGAGGGTCCAAGCAGTTCTTCGCTGAACGACAAGGAGCTAATCTCCCTCGACGTAATCCGCGCCAAAAACATCATTGCCGACGGATCATATTTCTTTGACTGCCGAATTAAAGCCTGTAATAAATTTAATCTCCCTAACGATAACGACGCTGACCGGAGCGAATAAAACATGTCCCGACGCAAAGACGTAATCGACCAAGAATTAGACAATGCAGAGACCTATGAGCAATGGAAGGCCGCGGCAATGCGCAGCGACCAGAAGAGCGGTCTTGATTATTGGAAAAACGTAGACCGAAGTGGCCTATATGATTTTAAGTCTATTCGACAGCGCCTAGACCGACTCCGTGACTTACGTGCAAAAGGCGACAACCACGGTCTGATGTTTTCGCTGAACGAAGGCATTCACGGCAATATGGCCGGTATGGGCCGCTCAAGCCTTTACAAAAAAGCGCGTTTTGGCACCAAAAGCCTGATCGTCGAATACATAGAAGAAATCGGTTCAGCCTTACTATACTTAGCCAGCGACAGGACCGAGGATATTCCGCTTGAAGAAAAGTTCGAATTCTTTCAGCGCGCCAGTCACTGCTTTGGTCGTTCCGCTCTAATGTTAAGTGGCTCAGGCACCCTGCTATATTTCCACCTTGGGGTGGTAAAGGCACTGTGGGAACAGCAGCTACTGCCACCTATTATTTCCGGCTCTAGTGGTGGCGCCCTCGTGTCCGCGCTAGTGGGTACCCACTCCCGAGCCGACCTCGCTAAAATTTTTACGCCAGAATACATCAGTATCGAAGTAGCCAAAGATGCCAGCAAGCTCGCCAATCTCAATATATTTAAACGCGCGGCAATATCCCCTGAAGCGGCGGCAGAATTATATGAACGATTAATACCAGACCTGACATTCCAAGAGGCATTCCATCTAACCGGGCTGCAAATCAATGTATCGGTTGCCCCCGCTGAAAAACACCAATCGTCTCGATTGCTAAACGCGATTGCCTCACCCAATGTGATGATTCGCGAAGCGGTGATGGCATCCTGCGCCTTTCCCGGCGCCTTTCCGCCCGTCACCCTAGCGGCCAAAAATCAACGCGGCGAGCGCCAAGCTTATCTCGCTTCCCAGAAATGGATTGACGGTTCGGTCAGCGACGATATGCCTATAAAACGCGTCGCTAGGCTATACGGTGTCAATCATTTTATTGTCAGCCAAACCAACCCCATTGCACTACCCTTCGTTTCTGAGTCCAAAGATCAGAATAGCTGGGGTATTATGAAACATGCCATGCGCAACACTACCCGCGAATGGCTATTGGCCGGCACTAAACTTATTTCCAAACCGGTGGGTCTCAACCCTAGCCTCAGTAAGTTGGTGAATATGACCAGCTCGGTATTGGCCCAAACCTATACCGGCGATATTAATATTCTGCCGCCGCGTCGCCTCCACAACCCAATGGGTTTGCTGTCAGGTCGCACCACAGAAGAAGCAATGGATATGATTCGAGACGGCGAGCGCGCATGCTGGCCCTATATAGAAACCATTCGCCTCCAAACCAATGTCAGTCATGTCCTTGACCGTATCTTGCGAGATATGGAAATCCGACTGATAAATGATTCAAAACGCTCAAGAACCGAAGTTGCAATGGAAGCTAGCCGATGACACAGCAAAAAAGTCTTTTACGCAGCCGCAACGGTTGCGGCATTTACACCCAAAACTGGCAGCCTAACGGCACGCCAAAGGCTGTATTAATTCTGGTCCATGGCCTGGCTGAACACAGCAATCGCTATGTCGAAATAGCTAAGTACTTTACGGCTCAGGGTTTTGCCGTTTACGCCCTAGACCACGAAGGCCACGGCCAGTCCCAAGGGCTGCGCGGCTATATAGATAACTTTGACGACTTTCTAACCACCCTTGACGAGTACCGCCAGCAAATTGCCGAGCTACACCCCACGAGCAAGCTCTTTTTGATCGGCCACAGCATGGGCGGCGTGATTTCAAGCGCCTATTTGCTGGAGCATCAAGAGCAGGTCGCCGGCTGTATTCTATCGGGTGCAGCCCTGGACACGGGTGGTGCAGTGGGCCCAGTGCAAAGACTGTTGCTGCGCCTACTGTCAATCCTGCTGCCCAAGCTACCGATACTAAAATTAGAAGCCAATGACGTCTGCCATGACCCCAAGGTCGTTGAAGCCTATCGCAACGACCCACGCGTGTTCACTGGCAAAATCCGGGTGCGACTGATTACTGAACTATTACGTACAGCTGACCGTGTACTCAAAAATGCCGCTAGCATCTCTTTACCGATGCTGATTTTACATGGTGGCGACGATAGAATGGCCTCACCCGCGGGTTCAGAAAAACTCTACGCCGGTATTTCCTCCGCGGATAAAACCCTAAAGATTTACCCGGGCCTTTATCACGAAATTTTTCTTGAACCGGAAAAGCATGAAATCTACGCCGAAGTACACACTTGGTTAGAGCGGCAATTATAAAGATGGGTAATATGCTTTTTAAATAACACGGCACGGGGTCGATAAGAACGCGCCCCATATTAGTAGTGATAATCTCTCGGTATATAGTACTAAAGGAATAGCAATATGCAGGAAACTCGCAATAATCCCTGGCCTGACAATATTACGGGGCCGGTGGTTTTCATCGTAGACAGTATCACCCGAACTGAAAAACGCCTACTAGAAGAGGCTATCCGCGAGAACAAACCCGCAGGCGCAAGCTACCATGTCGTTCATCGCCAATTACGAGAAGTGCGGCGCCACGGACAGGGCTCGAACACCCAGCTGTCAGAACTGACCAAATCAAATCAAAACCCCTACTTTGTGCCCGTGCGAGTGAGCTGGAAAACCCGCACGCCTCGGGATATGCAAGGGGTGTCACTACGAGATTTAGTGACCGGCAATCGTGAATACCCCGGCTGGTTTCAACAGCAACTCAGGCTGCGCAAGGACCGCAACAGCTACAGCATTACCGTTGGCAATGGCGCCAGTCTCGCACAGCTAAACGAGGCCTGTGTTCACCATGTTCGCAAGCACGGTGGCGACGAGAATCTTGTTAAGTTTATTGATCGCTCGGCTTTTTTAGCCCTAGAAAAAAATGAACGCCATATCAAAGGCGCGCGCTACAAAATTCCCCAGTTACTCTCAGACGAAGTCATTCGCAAGCCCTCTGTCATCAAAGCCCTCACTAAGATTAGCGAGTCTAGCGGCCGCTCGATGGACAGCTTGATCAAAGAGGCAAAACTTTGCCTAGACGAAATGTCGGCAAAACCGACCGCTCTCGGTACTGACCTTGCAGCTGCATTAGGCCGCTTCATGTACACCCGCGGTTTTGACAAAGACATTGACTACGCTGATGGCGATATCGAGCGCATCCGCAAACTACTCACCGAAAAGCCGGTCGCGTTTCTATTCACCCACAAATCGCATATCGATGGTTTTTTACTGATGACCATCTTTCACGACCAGAATTTAACACCGCTACACCTCTTCGGGGGCATCAATATGAACATGCCCGGAATAGGCCCAATACTCCGTCGCTCTGGTGCTATTTTTATTCGTCGCAGCTTCCAAGACGACGCCGTCTACAAGGTCGTATTTAAAAACTATATCGACTACCTCGGTGAAAAACGCTTCCCATTAATGTGGGCGCTAGAGGGTACACGCTCCCGCACCGGCAAATTAATGCCCCCGCGCTTCGGCTTAATCAACTATGTGGTTAGCGCGCATATGCGTGACGACGCCCCTGACCTGTTACTGATGCCAGTCTCCATTACCTACGACCAAGTACCTGAAGTTGCTGACTACGACGCCCTGCAGGCCGGCGGTAAAAAACGCCCCGAGTCGACCTCGTGGTTTATGGAATACATCAGTGGTCTAAAAAACCCTCATGGCAAAATCCATGTGCGTTTTGGGGAAGGTGTCACTATCAGTGAACACCTAGACCTTAGCAGTCCGGCGCCGCAAACCAGAGACATTCAAAAAATCGCCTTCGAATTAGCGGTTGACGCCAATAATGCCACGCCAATCACCGTTAACTCTTTAATCTGCTATGTCATTCTTGAACACGGCCACAAGGCCATCACGTTTAGCGAGCTAAATGCCGATATCCAAGCGCTGCTGGAGTTAATCAATAAGCTGGGCTTCGCGGCCACCAACGACGTCAAAAACCTCGATGACGCGGGCATCAAAAAATGCCTGCAACAACTCGGCACAACCGGTGTCATCAATATTTTCAACGACGGTATTGAATCTGTTTATATGCTGCCCGCTGGCGCGGGTCGCACCGCGGCCTACTATCGCAATGGCTTGATTCACTTTTTCATCACCAGCGCTATTGCCGATATGGCACTGCTTGCTGTTAACAAAACCGGTGACGAAGCCATTACCCAATTCCACGACGAAGCACTCAAACTGCGAGAGATGTTCAAATACGAATTTTTCTTCGAAGGCTCAAGCGCTTTTATCCTGTTGCTGGAACGCGAACTTGAACAACGCGCGCCAGACTGGCGGAACAGCGTTATACAAGGGGCCAAACCCACGCGAAAATTGCTGGCTGGTATCACGCCCATTTTAGGACACGGCACCCTCCGGCCGTTTATAGAAGCCTACCTAGTATTAGCAAGGGCTTTGCGCATGCAAGCCGAGGGTGAAATTAGTGATCCAAAGCAACTTATCAATCACGCATTAATACTGGGCAAGCAGCGCGTTCTGCAAAAGCGAATCCATTGCGAAGAGTCGGTATCCGGCAGCTATTTTGAAAACGCTATTAAAATAGCGGATAACCAGGATTTATTAAAAGCGGGAGGCGACGCGGTGGATGCCCGGCAACGCTGGCTAGAAGACCTAAGAGAAATTTCTGCTAACGTTCGTTTTTTGGCGTCGATGGCCGACGCCAAACGTCTGCAGATACGCACCCAACTGGAAAAATAATATATCCCCGTATTAAACCACCGCGCCGAAAGGCGCGGTGGGTTCAGTCGCCACTCAACGTATCGCAATCCCGCGCATCCGCATAAGCCAGCGTACAACGCTCACGTAGGCTGAGGGCATAAGTCGAGCGAGTATATCTTGCACGCGGCCATCGCTAATAAAAATACGGCCAACATTTTTCTGTACTCCGCGCAAAATGATATTGGCCGCAGCTGATGGCTGCGTGCCCTTTTGCAACTCGGCATGAAAGTGTTTTGTACTGCTGTTGTGGTGATCCGCATTAAGTGTGATGTTGGTGGCCACTGCACCGGGATGAACTGTATGCAGGGTAAGATTATGGATGCCACGGATACGGTGCTCGGCACGCAAGCTATCGGTGAAGCCGCGCACCGCAAACTTGGTTGTGCAATACGGCACCAGATAGGGCAAGGCTAAAATACCTTGCGAGCTGGATAGATTAACAATGGCAGCCTCTGGGCGACTCAGTAGATGCTGATAGCAGCGCTGAGTGGTGTGAATAACACCCCAGTAATTGATATTGGTTATTTTCTCAAAGTCCTGCTCACTGGCTTCCCCAAAAGTGAGGTCACCTAGGGCAATACCTGCATTATTGATTAAGAGATCAATGTGTCCAAAGTGAGCAATCACATTGTCGACGAAGACGTTGATGGCGCCCTTATCGCCCATATCCACTTGCTCGCTATAATATTCGGCTTTGATCTCTGCGAGCTTAGCTTCGCTAGCCTCCCGATTAGCAATATCGCAGAACGCGACTTTGGCGCCGCGCCGCGCAAGCTCCATCACTAAGTGATGACCAATACCATCGCCACCACCGCCGGTAACGATGGCAACCTTATCCTTAAATGTTTTCATGCTTGCTGCCTATTAGAGTGAGAGAGGTTTACTAATGCTTGGCAATAAAATCCAGCACATCGCGGGAACTACCTGAGGCATCTTCTAGCATCGGCATATGCCCGAGTTCTGGATAAGTGATGAGTTGCGCGCCAGGAATGCCCTGCCTCCATACTTCAGCGCTGCTGATGTCCAACAGACGATCGCGCTCGCCCCACAGCAGCAACACCGGCACACTAAACTCAGAGAGCCGCGTGTCGAGCATGTCGACGTCGTGGAAGTCGTGAAAAATACGTGCCAGTGATTCACGCCGCGCAATATAGTCGTCCGCCATATAGTCCAATATCATTCTTGGCAACCATGGCGGCTGCGACATGGTCATGGCGTAGAAGGTGTCAAACTCCTCACGGCTGCTCATCTCAAATGGATTGCGGCCAAGGGCGCGCATCCGCTCCATATCACTGGTATTCGGCGCTACCACCCCCGCAGGATCGATCAGCGTCGCGCTCCTCACCCGCTGTGGATGGTGAAGAGCAATCTGCGCGGCGATAAAGCCACCCATCGAATTACCGATGATATGCGCCTTAGCAACACCCAGTGCATCCATAGCTTGCAGCACACGTTCACCCTGACTCACCGAGTCGTATTTGAGCGCGGGATCAAAGGCGGTTTCACCATGGCCCGGGAGATCTAAAATCAGCACTCGATAACGGTCGGTAAAATGACTGGCAAAGCGCATCCACACGGTCTTTTCTGAGCTGTAGCCATGAAGCATGACCACGGTTTCCGCGCTACTTTCTGGCCCGCCCTGCCAACTCATAAGGCGGCTATCGCTGATTTCTATCTCAGCGGGGTCCAACCCATAGAGCGTGGTTTCAATCTTTCTGGCTAGCGTCAACACCTCACCACCAATGCGCGGATAGGTGACGCCAGCCCAGATGGCAAAGCCAATCACTATGCTGATTAGGGCAACAACAAGGGGCTTCTTCATTTTGCACTCCCTTCTTTTTCTGACGTAGACAGATCACGCATGGCAGACGGCTGCGGCGGATAATCGCTGCGGTCGAGAACCTTGCGCATGTCGTGCCATATCAATTTATTTAATAAACGCAGCGGAACCAGATTCGCGCCCAGCCATGTCTTAAAGGAATCTCGGCCGTACACAATTTTGGGTGTGCCGCGGCGAATACCACGGATCACGTGGCGAACAATTTGCTCGGGCGGCGTTGACAGGTATTTGTCTGAAAATGCCTGATGCTGGGGCATATTGGCAATATTGGTAGCAATGCCGCCCGGGTGCACAAGATGCACGCTGATTGGACTGTCATGTAACTCCACCATAAGCGACTCGGTGAAGCCACGCACGGCAAACTTAGAGGCACTGTATTCACTATTATTGGGTGGGCCGATAAGGCCGAAAATACTAGACACATTAACCACTGCACCCTCGCCATTCTCAATCAACTGGGGCAGAAAAACTTGGGTGCCGTGCACTACCCCGTAGAAGTTAATGCCCATCACCCGTTCAATTGTGGCAAGTGGCGTCGCCCACACCGGCTTTCCAGCACCCGAGATACCGGCGTTATTAATAATCACATGGGCGTTACCCAAAACACTCTTCACTTCATCTGCAAAACCTGCCATCGCCGCCCGGTCTGCCACATCAAAGGTGGCAGTATAAAGCTCTACTTCACCGGCCTCGCGCAGTAGCTCAACGGTTTCAGCAAGACCTGCGCTGTCGTAGTCGTTAAGGGCTAGCCGCGCTCCAAGTTTGGCAAATTCCAGCGCATAGGCGCGGCCCATACCCGAACCCGCACCCGTAACAACCACAATCTTATTTTTAAAGTTATTCATGTCATCAGTCTCAATTCACTAGATGGTGTTTTGATTTGAAGCGACTGGCAAGCCGACGGTAGGTAAAACTAAAACCGGGGAACATGGCAATAACGTGGCCACTTTTACTCTGATACCAGCTCGTACAACCGCCCCACTTCCAAACCGTTTTTTCCATTTCTGAATGCACCATTTGGGTGTACTCAGCTTCGGCTTCGGGCCGCACCTCAATGGATTGCTTACCGGACTTATCCAGCTCGGCAATACTGTCGGTGATGTACTTCATTTGCGATTCAATAATAAAAATTGCCGAGGTGTGGCCGATACCAGTGTTCGGACCGGTGACAACAAAGAAGTTGGGGAAAGCCGGAATGGCAGTGCCGAGGTAGGCCCGTGGAAACGCCTCCCAGACGGAGGCGAGGCTCACGCCGCCTTTACCAATAACGGGATAGGAGATAACACCATCGGTAGCGTCATAGCCGGTAGACCAAATAATCAAATCTACATCGATTTGCTGCCCCTGGCTTGTCAGTATGCCGTTCTCATTAACCGCCGCGATACCATCTTGCTTGTCATGCACCGTTACATTTTCTTGTGACAGCGCGGGATACAAGGTACTTGAGAGGATGATCCGCTTGCAGCCAATGGTAAAATCCGGCGTCAGCTTTTTGCGCAGCAGCGGATCTGCGACTTGTTTTTCAAGATGCTTCAGGGCAACACGACCACCAACCAAATGAAGCATTGTTTTTGAATACTTGAAGCCAATAACACGAGCCTCCAAACCCCAGTAGATCGCCCATCGTAGGGCCTTGTATAGCGGTTTGATACCAAGCAGCTTGCGCTGCCATGCTGAAAACTTGCGATCTGGCCGCGGCAATACCCAATGCGGGCTGCGCTGAAATACATGCAGTTCACCGACCTCTGCCGCAATCGCGGGGATCACCTGGGCGGCACTTGCGCCACTGCCAACAATAGCCACACGCTTACCGCTGTAATCATAAGAATGATCCCAGCTATTGGTATGGAAGCTTTTACCTTTGAAAGTATCGCGACCGGGGAAGTCGGGAATGACCGGTGTACTCAAGGGGCCGGACGCATTTATCAGGATCTGCGCCTCAAACGTCCCCGCGGCTTCGGTCTCAAGCACCCAACGCTTGGCAGCGTCATCCCACTGCACCTGCTTCACATTGGCGTTTAGCGTGGTTTTATCGCGCAGGCCATGCTTATCGATCACTTTATTGGTGTAGCGCTCCAACTCATCCTGCTCTGCAAACATTTGCGACCAAGCGTAAGGCTCAGACGAAATAGAATACAAGGGCGACTGCACGTCCACCGCCGCACCCGGATAGCTATTCTGACACCAGGTGCCTCCCATAAAGTCGCGGCGCTCAAGAATCCGAATATCGTTGATACCCTGTTCCTGCAAACGCATCGCGGCGCACTGCCCGCCAAATCCACTACCAATAATGACAACCCGATAACAATGCTTTGCCTGCATATTCTGACTCTCTCTGAGTGCTGAAGCGAAAAACAATTAATGTGACGACGAATAACATCACTTTACTTCTGATGGCGCTTGTCGTCAAATACTCATATGCAAAAAAATGAACAACAAGCAAACCCGGGACGCACCTACGGTGGCGAAAGCGCTGCCGAGCGCCTATCGCGGCAGCGGCAGCAGTTCATGGATGCCGGCTTAGAACTCTTTGGCACCGTCGGTTACCGCGCCACCACCGTCAGAATGCTGTGCAAGCAGGCCGGTCTCACCGACCGCTACTTCTACAAAACATTTAGTGATACCGAAGATCTATTGGCCGCGGTCTATACGGCATCGCTAGACCAGATCCAAGCAGAGGTCATGGCGGCGATTACCGCCTCAGCAAGCCAGCAGCACCCAGCCAGCCAGATCGATGCCGGCCTTGAGGCATTTTTCACCGCCTTTGAAAACTCCCGAGTGGCTCGCGTATGCTGGCTAGAAGTCCTTGGCGTTAGCCCGCGCATCGACGCAATGTACACAAGTCGCATCCAGCAATTCGCCGATCTACTGCTATTCCTAGGACAAGCCATGCAGCCAGATTGGCCTCTACCAAAAGAGGAAACTCGCATCACCGGGATCTCACTGGTAGGCGCGATCAGCCAATCGGCACTGCACTGGTTATTAGAAGACTACCGCTCTCCGCGAACGGTCTTAGTTCGCGTGAATAGCCGCTTGATCCGCGGACTAATCAACCCACTTGTGGATTAATCAATTTAAACGCAAGCTAACACCAGCCGAGGGAATGCCGCGGGGTAAAGGTACAGCCAGCATCGTGGATTGATCTGCCGGCAGAAGCCTTTTTACTGGCACTCAAATTTTACATAACAATAATAGCCGGAATAGCAAATGCTTAAATTTCTCGAAGCCGCTTTACAGCCAAATGTATATAGAACAGCATTTAAGGTCTGCCTGCTGGTCGGCACCGTACTGGCACTGATAAATCATAGCTCGGCTATATTCAGCTTTAGCTTAAGCAAGCAGAATATCTTGCAAATTATTCTTACTTATCTAGTCCCTTACAGCGTCTCGACATACTCATCAGTAAAAATTATTTTAAATAGTGATCATTAAGCTACAAACGCTTTTCACCGTTACCACAGTACAGGCTCCACATCTTGTAGCCACCACTGAAAACCATGGCAGATAGATATTGCAATACACAATCTGCAGTTAGACTTAGTATGTTAGTGTTACAACACGCTCTCACAGGCTCTACATTGATTATTATATCTACTGTACCTGTAAGCTCTGAGCGCTTTTATGGCAATAGAATGTTCATTGAATAAGAGTTTAAAACGTATGAGCACTGAAAAATCAAGTATGAGTAAATATGATCAAGTTCGCGCCGAGCAGATTAAATACAATGCCAAAAGAGAGTCGGGGTATCGCGAAAAAGCCTTAAAAATTTACCCGTGGATTTGCGGTCGTTGTACGCGAGAATTTGACCGCAAGAATCTCTCCGAATTAACAGTGCATCATGTTGATCACAATCATGACAACAACCCAAGTGATGGCAGCAACTGGGAGTTACTGTGTATTTATTGTCATGATGAAGAGCACACAAAATTTGCCAACCATGTGCGATATGGCAGCAGCGCAAAGTCAGAAGTAAAAGCCGCTACATACAATCCATTTGCTGATTTGAAGGCGAAAATGGAAGCTAAAGAATAAGCTAGCAAGAAACTTGGCCTATGAGGTTTTTATGAAAACGTTGCTATTGGTTTTGGTGTCTGTTCTCACGCTATCTACAATCTCCTATGCTGATGAATCGCCTGTATATAATAAAGAGCTTGACGGCTTTGACTACCCTTTTACCGTCAATACTTTCAACTTCAACTCTCAAAACCAAGACCTAAAAATGCGCTATATGGATATAGGGGACAAAGACGCACAAAAGGTCATTGTCTTACTCCATGGTAAAAACTTTTCAGCGTATTACTGGGAAAGGATTGCCAAAGGCTTACTACAGAAAAATTATCGGGTCATCATGCCGGATCAGGTCGGTTTTGGTAAATCTTCCAAGCCAGCTTATTACCAATACAGCTTTGGCCAACTAGGCTTGAATACTAAATTACTACTAGATAGTTTGAATATCAAAAAATTTGATCTTGTCGGCCATTCGATGGGAGGTATGTTAGCAATTACATTTGCTGCCAATTACAGTACAGCGGTAAATAAGCTCATACTCATTAACCCTATTGGCTTGGAAGACTACAGCCAATATGCAGAATATAAAGACATTAACTTCTTCTATCAGCTTGAGCTTGGCACCACGATTGAAAAAGCCAGACGTTACCAACAGGCTAATTATTACGACGGCAAATGGTCAAGTGACTACGAGGCACTTTTAACGCCCCTAAAGGGAATGCTTGCCGGAGAAGACTGGAAGCTTGTTGCCTGGAATAATGCCTTAAGCTACGGCCCCATATTTTCAGAGAACATCGTCGCTAGATTTTCACAAATCGAGAATAAAACATACTTGATTATTGGAACTAGGGATAAAACCGGACCCGGTCGGGCTTGGTTAAAAGAGGGTGTCACCAGAACACTTGGAGAATATGACAAGCTCGGCAAGAACGCCCAAAGTATGATTAAAGGCTCAACGCTTATAGAGCTAGATGGTCTAGGTCATATGCCGCAATATGAAGACTATCGCAGATTTAGCGAGGCGTTTGATAACGTCATCAATCAGTAATCGACGGCATTTTTGTCCCTAATTGAGCTTCATTACAAATAGCAGTAGCGATGAATTTGGGGGCCGTGTTTTCAAACAATAAACTTAAGATCTAAAAATCGCATCCTTTGAAGCCGGAATAATGCTGATGATAATGGCAAGATCAATGCGAGATTGATCTTGCCATTTATTTTAGTCCTAAAGCGCAGCGACTAAGATTTCACGGCTGACATCGGGCGTAACAGCCTTGTGTTCACCTAATTTCACCATGCCATGCTGAGTGAGCTTTTCGATCAAACCATCAATCTGCGCCTCAGCTAAGTCAACATGAGATAGCCGCGTCGGCACTTGCATGGCGGTAAAGAATTGCTCCGTTAACTCAATAGCACGCTGAATACGCGTATCTTCGTCACCATCAGTCAGATTCCATATCCGCTGCGCATACTGCAATAATTTATCACGCTTGGCCTCTTTGCGAATTTTCATCACTGCGGGCAAGACGATGGACAAAGTACGCGCGTGGTCAATGCCGTAGGCACCGGTTAGCTCATGCGCAATCATATGCGTTGACCAATCCTGGGGCACACCGGAACCAATCAGACCATTCAACGCCATGGTCGCCGCCCACATGATATTGCCGCGAACATCTAAATCATTTTTGGTGTCGGCGGCTAGCGCTTTTGGCCCCTCTTCAATCAGAGTGAGCAATAGGCTCTCAGCGAAACGGTCCTGCACTTTGCCATTAACGCTGTAGGTAAGGTATTGCTCCATGGTATGAACAAAGGCATCGACGACACCGTTGCTAATTTGGCGATCAGATAAGGACAGCGTCACTGCCGGATCAAGCACTGCAAACAAGGGCCGCAACAAAGGGCTGCTAAAGGGCAGCTTATTACCGTCACGGGTAACTACCGCGCCGGTATTCGACTCTGAACCCGTTGCCGGTAGAGTTAGCACACAGCCCATCGGCAGTGCCTGCTTGATAGGCTGACCCTTGGCAATAAAGTCCCAGGGATCGTCACCCTCGTACAAGGCCGCCGCGGCGATAAATTTAGTGCCGTCAACAACAGAGCCGCCACCTACCGCCAGCAGATAGTCGACATCGTGCTCACGAATGGAAACCAATGCTTTCATCAAATTGGCGTATGTCGGATTTGGCTCAATACCCGAAAACTCAAACCAAGTGTGCTCGCTCAATGCCGCAGCAACCTGCTCGTAAACACCATTGCCCTTAATAGAACCGCCACCATAGGTGACTAGCACTTTCGCGTCCTTGGGTATTGCCTTGCTTATCGCCTTAATTTGGCCTTCGCCAAACAGGATTTTGGTCGTATTTTGAAAACTAAAATTTAACATTTCTATGTCCTATTGGTTTCAATAGAGAGGGCAGTTCTATGCCGCCAGAGCTGCTAATAATTTTTCTGCAGCGAGTTCCGAACTTGCTGGGTTTTGGCCAGTAATAAGCAGTCCATCTTGCACAGCAAACGCATGCCAGTCAGCTACTTTTTGGTAGTCACCGCCACGCTTAACAAGTTCATCTTCTAAAAGAAAGGGAACCACATCACTTAATTGCACCGCATCTTCTTCAGTATTACTGAAACCTGTTACCGCCTTACCGCTGACAACGTAGTCACCCGCTGCATCTTTAATATTCAAAAAGGCAGCCGTTGCATGGCAGACGGCAGCAACGGGCTTATTGGCGGCTAAAAAGCTTTCAATTAAGGCGATGGATTCGACATTGTCGGTTAAGTCCCACAATGGCCCATGACCACCGGGATAAAATACCGCGTCATAGTCTGCTGCCTTAACGTCGCTCAATTTAGCCGTTTTCGCCAATAAGGCTTGCGACTCAGTATCTTCGTCAAAGCGGCGGGTAGCCGCCGTCTGAGCATCTGGCGACTCACTCTTTGGATCAATTGGCGGCTGACCACCGGCAGGAGAGGCTAGGGTTACGTGAGTACCTGCATCTATAAAGGCGTAATAGGGGGCGGCAAACTCCTCAACCCAAAAGCCCGTCTTTTCTCCGCTACTACCTAAGTCTGAGTGCGAGGTAATTACCATTAACACCTTTTTAGCGTTTGAATTAGTCATGTTTTATGTACTCCTGTAAATCGTGTGCTGGCTCGCCTGATAGCTAGCTCAACTTCTAGATAGCTCGACTTCTATCAATTACCCACAGTGTATTACCCACAGGGCACATCGAACAATACAGACAGAATTGACTACATTAGTAGAAATATTGATACAATAGCCTATGAATCTATCTTTTGAACAACTTAAAAGCATGGTGGTCTTTGCCCAAGTCATTGAGCAGGGCGACTTAACCGCCGCCGCCAAGCACATAGGCCTATCCCGCGCATCAGTCAGCTATCACCTTAAAAAGTTGGAGTCTCAGCTGGGGGTGAAGTTGCTCAATCGCTCTACCCGCGCCATTGCCTTAACGGAGGCGGGCGCGGCGTATTATCAGTCTTGCCGCATCATTGCCGAACAAGCGAACATCGCCAATCTGCAGATGGAAAACTTGAAAAATGAGCCCGAAGGTTTATTAAAAATAACCTGTCCAGTGAATGTCGGCTTACAGATGGTAGTGCCAGCACTAAATAATTTTCGCCGCCTTTATCCTAAAATTGAACTCGATGTGATGCTAACCGATGAAGTGGTTAATATCATGCAAGAGGGGATCGACCTCGCCATACGGGGGGCACCGCTGACAGATTCGGGGCTGCAAGCGAGTAAGTTGTCCACCTTCCCCACCTGCTTATGTGGCTCGCCAGACTATTTTGCAAAACGCGGCCGCCCAACGACGCCAAGTGAGCTCGAAGCGCACGACTGGGTTGTTTATAAACTCACCGCTGGCGCGATTACCCTAAGCAAAGGTAGTCGCTCTTATAGTGTTGCT
>TARA_R110001592_G_scaffold108024_1_pt1 | contig 37496 bp, 37 predicted proteins | sample TARA_R110001592 | Tara Oceans TARA_R110001592 (sample SAMEA4398387) | marine metagenome | biome: Polar Biome; feature: [SRF] surface water layer (ENVO:00010504); material: water (ENVO:00002006), including particulate matter (ENVO:01000060) such as... | depth 5 m | reverse complement strand
TTAGTTCATCTAATTCAAAGTGAACCAATCGTTTTGCACTATCTAATTCGTGTTCATTTACTTCATCTTTATCGCCATCATTGATAAAGTCAATTAATTGTCTTACATCTGATAGTACATTTTCTATTGCACAATAGCTCATATTACTCATAATTTTATTTGTTTTAGTTAGTTATTAGTTAGTTAATTCATTTGTGTTCTAAATTTCTTTTTACCATCACATCCCTTGTAGTAGTGTCTTGAAGATGAGCATGATGATAGTAATACAATTGTAGTTAGTATTAAAATTAGTTTCTTCATCTTTGTTTTTTTAAGTTATTATCTATTATATAGTTTATTAATTTATCTTCATCATCAAAGCTATTTAGCTTATCATTGTGTCCTGCATACAAATTGTATGGGTATAATATGTAGTCCCTGACTATATAAGCTTGTCTATTATATCCATTTGTTCCTGTTGAGTTATATTGCTCAAGTAGTTCTATTCTTTTGTTTTTCATAATTATATTTTTATAGTTAATAACCTGTTTAATTCTTTTGTAAATAGTTCTATCTCTTCATTCCTACAATAATTTCCTGAGTTTCTTTTTATCATCTCATTACAATTTTTAATTCTTTGCTTTAGTTCTTTCTTTGTCATAGTTTTAGTTAATTTAATTATTAAAGTATATTTCTTAGTCTAGGGTTCTTACTATCTATTTCCTTGCATTCTAATATTGCTTTTGATAGTAGTTCTTGTGAGTCTACTGAGTTAAACCAATCTTCTTTATCCCATACATGGTTTATCCAATCATTAGCTTCATGAGACTCTTCAAAATAGTTTTGATAATGATTGCCATACGAATCTACTACTTTAGCATTGTACCATTCTCCTTCATTTCTTGTGATACTATAGGTCCTTTGGTGGGTTTTTTTACTTGTCATATCTAGTGTGATTTAGTTGTTTTTAGTTTTGCAAAATTACGATTATATATTGAGATGATGATAGTGTTTTGCAGTTATTCTTATAAGTTATTAACAGGTTATCAACATTTGTTTAGTTAATTTATTGTGTTTTGCATAAGCTAGGTGCTTCTTTGTAAGTCTTGCCTGTTGTGTAGGGTTACTATACTTACTCATCTTACTAGTAAGCCTGCTAGTGCTATTACTTATAGTTTTGTATATAACATCTGATAGCTTGTGTTCTAGTCCTAGTTGTGTTCTAGTCACTACATATAGTCTGCCATCTCTTCGGTAGTGGTGAGCATTTGCCTTGCCTTTGTTCTTTAAGGCAATACCATTCCATACATTTAGTATTTTATTATTCATATCTATATTGGTTTTAGTTATTATTCGCTTGTTAGTAATCTTACTTCTCCACAACACTCATACCCACTTTCTCCTGTATCGGAATGTTCAATCTCAACTACCCATTCATTTTCTCTTTCAATATCATCATAATTCATAGCCCTTATAGGCAAATCTTGGGGTAGTTCTTTTAGTTTTACAATCAGTTCTTTTACATTCATATTGTTAGTTTTAGTTATAGACAAAGGTAGGGGCTATCTCACTTGATGCAGTTGGCTAGTAGGCACTTGCAAATGCTTTTTGCTGATTGTTCTTTTACCTTTGTTTCGGTCTGTTAGACCTCTTCAGTATAACTTTGTTAGTCCTGCATGTAATTCAGTTCTATCTCTCTATCTTTTTCAATTATCATATTCTTAATTACTTTTTCATCAGTAGATGTAATCTTGCCTTTAGTAATATTAGATGATAAAATTCCTTCTAGTGTTCTAACTTCTTGTTGTAACTTCTCTACTCTTCTTAGATTCATGTCTTCTTTTTTAGTTAATTTAATTGTGTGTGTAGCCTAGTTGCTTGGCATGTAGATACATTGCGTATACTAATGCTAGTAGTAATATTTCCATGGTGATAGTGATTATTGTGTTAGGTGAATAATTAGCACTACTATTGCTGATGTAAAAAGTAGGCTCATTGTAATTGTAATTAGGTTGCAGATGGTAGTTTGTGTTTTGCTCATGTCTTATTTGTTTTTGTTATTATATTGCAAGTATACGGAATATATATTAAATGAAATGATTTGTAAATGCTTGATAATCAATGCTTTAGGAGTACAAATGTCAGTATGTCAGTACTATTTTTAGGGTAAGTTGGCGATTTTAGGATAAAAAAGGTGGCAATTTGTACCCTGATTTTCAGTAAGTTAGGGCAATAAAGAGTAAAAAGGGCAAGATTTGACTGCTAATTGGTGATGATTTACAAGCTAATTACAATTTATTTTTAAGACAATTTGGCAGGTTTATTAACATTATTTATTAACATAGCTAAGTGACTGATTGTCAAGGTGATAGTGATTGTTACTGCTTGTAAGTGCCTGTGTACCAATAGAGTACAACCTCAGGACCTTTAATGTGTTGCCTAGTGTTTCGTACTGCAAATGTATTTGAGTGGCTTAGAAGTCTTTAAAACAAGTCTTTGTATTTGTGTGTGTATGCACTACTTATGTATGATTTAGATTAGGTTGTTTAGTTGGGTGTATTATCTCACTGCTTTACTTGTGCGAGTGCGACCCCTCAAACGCTTGTACGTTGTGTGCTGAGTCCATCAGGATGTTATGCGTGCATAGTATTAGTTGGTATGGTCGCTCTGACTCATTAAGATACATAGATTAGTTTAGGTTAGGGCTTGAACGCTACGGAATTAGACCTACCCCGTTTAGGGATTGCGTTTTGTGTATGAAAAGTGTAATGGAATAATAGTATATAATACCCAACCCCTGTGTATCTCACGTTTTTTTAAAAAAGGGTACCCTGTAATATATATGTATTTATATATGTATATATAGCAATGCTGTAGCAATGCTGTAGCAATGCTGGGGCATGCTAGTTTTCTTTAGTGAAGTCTAGTGGGGTAAATGTAGATTCTCCAGTAAATTTATTAACTCCTGTTACTGGGTCTACGACACTTGAGCCTTTGCCTGCAGATGACGGGCTAAGCATCATAGCTAAAAGGTTTAGTCTTGCTCCTCCTTTTACTATTTTTTGACCTACTTCTGTAGCGAAAGTAGTCAATGTTTTTTTTACTTTCTTATTTTTTAAAAGCGTAGTAAGTTGAGCTGCCCTGCTATATGGTTTTACAACTCCTGGGTTTTGACTTTTTATATTCAACCCTGGTCTTTTTGGTATGTTTACAGGTCCTGGCATTATTATTTCTTTTTTATAGTTTTAACCTTTCCGTTAGTTGTTCTAGCGTACTTGTGAGTTTTTGTTTCTCTTATTAGAGTACCATGGTATCTTTTACCTCCGTATAACCAGCTTACTTTTTTTGGCATATTAACTTCTTTTTCTGTTTCCTGTACTAGAAGACTTTCTCCCAGACGGGTAATTATGTGAACGACCCTTTGTTCTGCCTCCTTCTCCTGCTTTGCCTCTATTGCTTTTTATACTTCGGCATACGCAGTTAGAAGGGGTGTTATTTCTTGGATTACCATCTTTATGGTGTATCTCTTGCCCTGGTGGGCATTTCTTTTTTCTATTTATTCTGTTTCTAGCAGCTCTATCTTTCTTGGCCTTTGTAGAAGATTGAAATTTCTTATACTCGTCTTTATAATCTCTAGCCATTACTTCTTTTTATTGTTTATAGATTTTATTATTCCATCTATTTTAGCTGCTTGAGCCTTATGCATTTTAGAAGCTTTTCTTAACTCAGCCGCAATGCTTTTTAATTTTTGTTTATTCATTTTACCATTTAGTTTTATTAGCCCAGTATGCAGCAGAACATTTTCCTTTAGCTATGTTCTTTGCGTGCCTAGCTTTAAAAGATTTTCTTCTAGCTTTAGATTTAGCATCTGTTTTCTTTCCCGCAGTACTAACGCCTTGCTGTCCAAAGCGTATAGTTTTTATATTACCGTTGCAGTTTGTAACTACAACATGAGATTTTGTAGCGTGACTAGGGGTTCTTTTAGGTTTATTCAGCCCGCTAACTCCAGCTCTTTTAATTGCTCCCGCTTTTCTACTCCCTGTTGATTTAACTTCTTTTGCCATTGTTTTTTATGTTTCTCATTTTAGCAGTGTATGCTGCAGCGGCTTGTCTAGCCTTAATTCTAGCAGCAGGCTCAGCAGGAGCATTAGCCGCCCTGCTTTTTGGTTTACCACATCCACATCCCATAATTATTTATTTTCTTTTGCGTGAGAACCGTCACATAAATTATTCTCATTTTTTGTCTTACCACATGCACATTGTCCCATAATATTTTTTTTAAGGTTAATATACAAATATAAGAAAAATTTTATTAACATCATAGGACATGTTAATATTTATTATTATATTTGGGTAGTTTAATTAAATAATATGGACAAAAACAAAAAAACAGAAGAGCCTGGTTTACACACTAAAGCCTGGAGCCTAACAAAGTCGTTAACAAGATACGCTATGTCAGGGTTTCCTAATGTAGCAGAAGAAATTTACGAACAAAGAATGCTTATATGCCATGGATGCGAAAAGTTAAATAAAGAGAAAGCATCCTGTATGGTTTGTGGGTGTAAGGTAGAATATAAAGGAAGAATGGAAACAGAGTCTTGTCCACAAAAAAAATGGTAATGGAATTAGAAACAGGATTAATAAGAAAAATAATAGTTACAGCTGGAGATAGAGATATAACATATGTAAAAGGACAAACCATTGCTGGTGGGTCTATACAAATAGTAGATATAACTTTTGACTCAGGATGGGCAGAGCACTATGGGGAGGGTAGATATAACATCTACGTCATACCTAACAATAATAAATACGTTAGATTGTGGAAATCTATCCCTTCCAGCAAGTGTGTCCCAGAATATGAATTATCAATAGAACCTCAACTTAAATAATATGGAAATACAACCTATAGGTAGTTTTGTGTATGTAGAGATAGAAAAAGAAGAAGAAAACACACACGTGTTAGATGATGGAAAGGTTTTATATTTAGACACAAGTTATGATAGATACGTTAATGCCAGGCAGTATGGAACGGTTAAGTATATTTCTAAGTCAATAAGAAAAAGAGTTGATGATGGGTATTCTCTTAAAAAAGGAGATAAAGTTTATTTTCATCATTTTTGTATAGATGAAAAAATGGCTAGTGAATTTGGGGGAGAAAATATATACAAAGTAAACTACGAGCAGATATATTGTTTTGTAAGAGATGGTAAAATTACAATGACTATGGATTATGTTCTTGTAGAGCCAGTTCAATTAGAAGATAAAATAGGTCGTATTTATATAGAGTCTAAAGAGTCTGTAAAAAGAGGAAAGGTAAAGCACACTAATCAATTTTCTAAAGATGATGGTTTTAAAAACGGAGATGAAATACTGTTTATAAAAAACGCCAACTATGATATGATTATTGAAGGAGAAAGATTGTTTAGAATGAGGAACAGTGAGATACTTGCAAAAACAGAAGGAATAGAATGAGTAATATAGAAAAATCAGAAGTACAAGTTTATGTGGAGGAAACTTTACAAGAATTGTTAATAGCAGCTAAGTATGGTATATCTACTCTTATAGCTGATGTTAAAAGACCTATAGCTGATGACGTGGCAGACGAAAGACGTAAGTCTGCTTTAGAGTCTAAAAAGAAAGCTTTTATGGATGCTCAAGAAATGTTAGCAGCTTTAGTAACTTTAGAAAATAAAATAAAAGGTCAAGAAGTAATAGAGGAAGAAAAAGAAGATAATAATTTTAAAGGAGGGTTCTCCGAAAAATACGCTAGAAAAAAATGATAGAAGAAATAATGGAAATTGAAAAAGAAGACGATATAGTATACAACTCAATGTTTTGGTCTTACATGCTGCTCACTAAACAAACAACTTTTAAAAAAGTTTTAGATAATGACGAAGAGTTTGGATTGATATTTGACCCAGCTAATTTAAAAGAAGCAAACCCAGAAGAGTTAATAGATGTTCTTATAGAATACTTTGTTGAGCTAGAAGATTATGAAAAGTGTAGTGATTTAGTATCTGCTAAAAAACTTTACAAGAAAAAGAAATAACAGATTTTGAAAAAATCGGTATAAAAAAAAGGGGCTAACGCCCCTTTCTTATTATATATACTTAGATTATGCTTTTTTCCAGTATCCATATTCTATGTCACAATTAGCAGTATCAGCTCTTGCTTCTAATCCCACTCCATCGTTTATAGGAAAGAAAGCAAATTCTCCAGGACCTAACCTAGCGTATTGCACACTAGCTGTAGTTTGAAGAATGATAAAATTAGTTGCGTCTAAGTTTTTTGCATAGAAGTAAAATACTCCGCTTACTCCGTCATCTACTAACTCTTGGTTATCAGCAGTTGTTATAGATTGCCTAGATAAACCTTGACTAGGTAAAGTTGTTGTTAAAGTATCAGTTACCGTAATGCTTAACGCATCAGTAGAAGCATCTGTACTTGTTAACGTCAATGTTGGTGTTAATGTTGCCATGTTTTTTTAATTTTTATTAGTTAATATTACGTTGTTAATGCTATTTCATTTTTACCAACTAACGCTGTTAAAGTGTGGTTTACAATAACTCTTTGCCATCCTTGACCAAGACCAGACATTGTAATGTGAGATTTACTAGAAGTAGTACCTCCTATAGAATCATTTGAATCTTCTTCTACAGTAGATATATTTACATTTCTAATTAATCCACTAGCAGTTTGGTCTGGAAAATCAACTATTCTTCCATTAACATTAATTTGTTCTAAGTCTAATAAAGAACCCTTCCCTCCTAAATGCATTATAAATTGAGTTTTAATAGAGCCTAAAAGTTCAGCAACTTCTACGAAATCTACATGAGAAGAATCAATCTGAGCCTTGTTAGTTCTAGATTTATCATACCATATAGCAAACTTTTCAGAACCAGCACCATCTTCATAAGCAAGAATAAATCTGTCTAAGTTAACAATCATTTCAGTAGCAGTAGTGTATGTTACTCCGTTTTTTGCGTTAACTGTCATTTGTTCTAGTTGGTTTGAATAACCATCAATAGCAGATAATGCTGTTTCATCTGTTTCTACTACAATTGGGCTTGCAGACTGTGCTCTATCGTAGTAAAGTAAGTGTACTTTTGGGACAGCTCCATCGCTAAGCCATCCGTAGACAACTGCTTCTGAATTTAATCCCATTTCTCTTTTACCAGCTGTTTCGCCAGTAAAATCTCGGTTGCCATATTTCGTGACACCTAAGCTAAATAAGTTCATAATTTTTTTTTTTTATTAATAATTGATTGAATGTAATGCAAATATAGTTAAATCATTGTATATATGCAAATATTTTCATATATTTGTATTCATGTCAAGTAAAGTAATTTATGGGATACCAGTTAATATTCCAAAAAAACCTTCTAAGCGTTTTATATTAGGTTCTAATAAACCTAAGAAAAAACAAAAATGGGAAAGAACTGAGCTCCCTGACAACTGGGAATTATTAGCAGAGTCTAAAAGAGCAAGGTTTATAGAGCAGGAGTTTAAAAGAAGAGTAGAGGGGGTTTGGTTTATGAATAATGGTGAGGCTACTTATTTGACGGGCTTACATTATTATTATTTAAATTGGTGTAAAATAGATATTGGATACCCAGATTACTGGGATAGAGATAGAAGGTTTTTCTATGTTTGGGACAGCGTAAGAAGCAGTTCTAATTGTTATGGTTTGATAATGCCTAAACATAGAAGGCAGGGGGCTTCGTGGAAAGCGTCAGCAATAATAATGCATGACATAACTTTATCCTACAATTCCAATGGAGGAATTATGAGTAAGACGGGTTCGGATGCTAAGAAGCTCTTTGACAAGGTTGTGTTTATGTTTAGAAAATTGCCTGATTTTTTTCAGCCAATTATTGAAGGTACGGATTCTCCTAAAACAGTGCTGTCGTTTAAAAAGCCTGGAGAAAAGATTACTAAAAATAATGTTAAGGTAAAAAAGTCAGAAGCTTTAGATAGTCAGATAGATTGGAGGAATACAAAGAATAACTCTTATGATGGAGAAAAGTTAAAAACATTTGTTTCTGATGAGGGTGGTAAGTGGCTAGAGGCAGATGTTTCTAAAAACTGGCAAATAGTAAAGCCTGCATTATCTGAGGGTATTAGGATAATTGGAAAAGCATTTTTACCTTCAACAGTTAATGAGATGGAGGCAGGAGGAAAGGCTTTTAAAGATATATGGGATGATTCAGACCAAGAAGATATGATTCCTGGAATTAATAGAACGAAATCTGGATTGTTTAGATATTTTACTCCTGCTTACGATGGGTTTGAAGGATTTATAGATGAGTATGGGAATAGTATTATAAATAACCCAAAAAAAATAGTGCTTGATAAGTATGGAGAAAAAATAATTATAGGAAGTAAACAATATTTAGAAGGAATAAGAGAAAGTTTTAAAAATGATACAAACAAACTTGCTGAGTATAAAAGACAATTTCCGTTTACTCCCGAAGAAGCTTTTAGGGTTAGTACAGATGACTGTTTATTTGATTCAGAAAGAATTTATCAGCAAATAGATTATATAGAAGGAACTGGAGGAAGTATGGTTACAACAGGAAATTTTATATGGAAAAACGGAGAAAAGGATTCAGAAGTTATATGGACACCAGATAGAAAGGGAAATTGGAATGTTGTTTGGTTGCCAAAAAAAGAAGACAGTAATAAAATGAAAATAAAACGCTCAGGGAAATACCCTGGAAATGAATTGCACATTGTATCTGGTTGTGACCCTTTTGACCACGATACTACTACTGACGGTAGAAGGTCTGATGCGGCATCTTATATTTTTAAAAAATTAGATGTGCATGACCAAGACAATTCGCAAATGTTTGTTGCTGAATATATACATAGACCTCCCAAAGCAGAAATGTTTTTTGAGCATATGTTAATGCAGTGTGTTTATTATGGATGCCCTATTCTTGTAGAAAATAATAAGATAGGTCTTATTCAATATTTTAAAAGAAGAGGTTACGAAAAGTACCTAATGGCAAGACCAGAATCAACACATACTAAGTTTAGTAGAAAACAAACTGAAGTTGGTATACCAGCTACAGGAGCTGCAGTAGCTAATGCTATTGTAGATTCAATACAAGCTTACATATATGATTATGTAGGTTTTAATGAAGAGGAAGATGAGATAGGAAGAGTTTTTTTTATAAGACTATTAAAAGATTGGTTAGAGTTTGATATAAATGACAGAACAAAATTTGATGCAACTATGGCTTCTGGATTTACTTTGCTTGCTTCACAAAAACATATAAAACCAAAAGTTGAAATAAAAGAAACAGGACCTTTTGTAAAAAGATATAGCAATAAAGGTATAATGTCTAAATTAATATAAATGAAAAACAAAAATTATTTTGGGTTTCCAAACCCATTAGCTTCACGAGAAGAGAAGTTAGAAAAAGAATATGGACTACAATACATGAGACAAATGTATAGAGAATGGGAAGACTCAGGTTCTGGCGTAAATGTCATGAGCACTAGAAACCAAAGGTTTAGAAGATATAGAGAGTATGCAGAAGGTATGCAGTCTGTAGACCAATACAAAGAATTAGTAGGTGCAAATGGAGATAGTTCTTATCTTAATTTAAACTGGGAAATTGTTCCTATAATACCAAAATTTGTTGACGTTTTAGTTGGGGGTCTGACCAATCAAGATTACAATATAAGATGTACAGCTATAGACCCTATTTCTGTAGATAAGAAGAATGAAGACAGATGGGCTGCGTTAACAAAAATGTCAATGCAAGATTTTGCTCGTGAGGCAACAGGATTGACTGGACTTCCTTTAGATAAAGATTTTGAAGACCTACCAGAAAGCAGGGAAGAATTAGATTTATATATGGAGCTTAATTACAAGCAGGCTACAGAGATTGCTATGGAGCAGGGTATTGAGCTTACTTTTTATTTAAATGATTGGGATGAGATAAGAAAAAGAATTATTCGTGATTTAGTTTCTTTAGATATAGGGGTTGCAAAAACTGGAGTAGAAAATGGCAAGATAACAATGCGTTATGTTGACCCTATGAATTTTGTTTCTTCTCATTCAAGTAATCCAGATTTTAAAAACATGGAGTATGCTGGAGAGGTTATGTACATAAGCATTCATGATTTAAAAAGAATGGCTGGAGAGGAGTTTTCAGAAGAAGATTATTTAAAAATAGCTGAGTCAGTTTTAGGAAAACATGGTAATCCTGGAAAAATGTCCTTAAGTAGTATTAGCTATAACGGGTACGAAACAAATGAATATGATGTTTACAAAGTAGCTGTTCTTGATGGTGTTTTTAAATGCACAGATGTAATGCATTATGAAAAGAAAGGAAATAGATATGGAGGTTTTTCTGTAAACAAAAAAGACACAAAATATAAGCCACCAAAAAACCCTAGATATAAAAGAGAAAAAATAAACTCTTCTGTTGAAATGATATATAAGGGAAAGTATATAATCGGCACTGATTTTATATTTGATTATGGAACTGCTGATAATATTGTTAGGCCTAAAAGTAATTTATCAAGAGCATTAATGCCTTACGCTGTTTATGCTCCTAATATTATTAATATGAATAATAAAGGAATGGTTGAAAGAATGATTCCTTTTGCAGACCAAATACAATTAGCACATTTAAAAATACAACATCTAATTTCTAAAGTAAAGCCACAAGGCTCAGCTATAGAATTAGGGGCTATTGAAAACGTAGGAAAAGGAGATGGCGGTACTTTTACCCCTTTAGAGGTTCAGGATATATACCAGCAAACAGGTAATTTATATTATAGGCTTCAAATGGATGATGGTAATCAAGGAAATCCAAATCCTATTCAAGAATTACGAGGAGGTATAGGAGGAGCTCTTCAAGAATTAATAGCTATATATCAGTACAACTTACAAATGATAAGAGATGTTACTGGTATAAATGAAATTAGAGATGCCTCGCAACCAGACAAAGAGTCTTTAGTTGGAGTTCAAAAGATGGCTTTACTTGCTTCTAATAATGCTACTAGATGGTTAAATCAAGCTTTTTTAAGTATCACAAAAACTATGGCAAAAAGTGTAGCTTTAAGGGTTCAAGATTTAGTTAATTATTCAGGAAGCTACAAAGGATATGTTCAGGCTATAGGCGACTTTAGTATGAAGGCTATTGAAGTTACAAAAGATGTTACTTTAGCTGATTACGGGATAATGATAGAACCTTTACCTGATGAAGAAGAAAAAGCATTGCTAGAACAAAACATACAAGTTTCTTTACAAGAAGGAGAACTTAGAATAGAAGATGCTATTCTTATAAGAGGGATAAGAAATATAAAACTTGCAAATCAAATGTTAATATTGAGGCGTAAAAAATATATGCAAGAGCAGCAAGAAATGGCAGCAGCAAATGCACAGTCTAATGCAGAGCAGCAACAAATGTCTATTCAAGCAAAAGCTCAGGCTGACTCTCAGTTAGCACAAATGCAAGCTCAATCTGAAATTCAAAAAATGCAAGCAGAATTTGAAATGAAAGAAAGATTTGCTCAGGCTGAACATAAAAGAAGAATATATGAGTTAGAGTATCAAGGAAATATAAAAAGCGACCATATATCTTTATCTCAGGACGATTCTGACTTAGTTAGAACTAAAGTGTAGTGTAAAATTGCAATATTCAAAATAATTTTGTATATTTGTAAAAGTTTAATTTAAATTTAAAAATATGAATGATAGATTTGAGGAGTTAGTAGCTAAAGGCTTGGGGGCCAAAATAGTTCAAGAAGAAGAAACTCCTACATCTGAGACAACTCAGAAAGAAACCCCAAAAGAAACTGTTTCTGAAAAAGTAGAAACAAAAGAAGAAAAAAAAGAAGAAGTAAAGGAAGAAGTTACTTCTGAAGAAAGTTCTTTGAAAGAAGGAGACTCGTCTCCTGAAGAAGAAAAAAACAATCCTACTGAGGATGAGGCTGTTACTCAACAACCTAATTTTGACGACCTGTTAAGCGAAAAGACTGACGGTCAATTTAAAAATTACGATGAGTTATTATCAGTTTTATCTAAAGAAGAAACACCAAGTGTTGAATTTGCTAACGAACAGATGGCAAAGCTTAACGATTATGTAAATAAGGGTGGTAAAATGGAGGATTTTTTTAGTACTCAAATAGCTAATTATGAAGAGATGAGTGATGAAGCGATTGTAAAAAATCACATGAAGTTTCAAAACCCAGAGTTAAGTATGGAGGACATTGGTCTTCTTTATGAAGATTCATACAAGTTAGATGAGGACGAATATACGGATAAAGAGGTAAAATTGTCTAAGATAAAACTTAAACAGAAAGCTTCACAAGCTTATAAAGAGCTTACTAAATTTCAAAAAGACACAGCAATTCCTGCATCTCAAAAAAATGCAGAAGCTGATAAAGCGGCTGTAGAAGAAAATCAGAAAAAATGGAAGTCTCAAGTTCAAGATACACTAAAAGATTTTAGTACGGTAGACTTTGATTTAAATGATAAAGGAGATAAGTATACTTTTAAGGTTAGTGATGATTCTATGAAGTATGTGACAAATACTACTTTAAACCTTCCAGATTTCTGGAAAAGATATGTAAATGAAGACGGTACAGAAAATGTTTCTAAACTTGCTAAAGAAATGGCAATTTTAGATAATGTAGATTCTATAGTTAGAAGTGCATACGCTCAAGGAAAGTCAGGAGGGAAAGAAGATGTAATTAAGGATATTAAAAATCCATCATATACTCCAGAAAGTAAGTCTGAAGACAACAAGCCATTATCCATTCAAGACCAGATAAATCAAGAATTATCTAGTCGTTAAATTAATTATTAATGAATAAAAAATAAAATAAAATGGCATATTCATCAGGTACTGGATACGCAAACGGAATACCAAGTGCATTTCGTGTTGCGACAACAGAAAACTACGTGAACACATTAAATGTTCACATGCCAGAAGTTGCTGAAGATTTCGTTTCTAGATACGGAGACCAATCTTTAACAGGACTTTTGGAATCAATCGGAGCTCACGCTCCAACGTCTCAACGTAAGTTTGAGCACTATGAGGATGACTTCATCCACCAAAACTTTGGATTACAAGGAGCGGCTACTGTAGCTGTTGCTGGTACAACTGTTACTTTAGCAAATGCTGACTCTGACGATGGTTCTGCTACAGGTAACTGGTTCATAAGAGTTGGTGATGTAGTAATGTCACCTCTTGGAGAGCTAGCTCTTTGTACTGCACGTCCAGCTACAAACACTGCAACTTTAGTTGCTTATAATGCTGCATGGACAGCAACAACTACTGCTCAAAGATTAATCATAATAGGTAATGAATGGACTGAGGGTACTAACCAGCCAACTGGTATTACTCCTGTTTCTAATCACTACTATAACTATACAATGATTATGAAAGAATCATTTGATGTTACTGGCTCTGAAGCTACTAACAAAACTTGGTTTAAAGTAGACGACCCTTCAACGGGTAACTCAGGATACCTTTGGTATTTAAAAGGTGAAGCAGATACTCATAGACGTTTTATGAATTACTGTGAAACTATGATGCTTCAAGGTAAAATTGCTACTAACGCAAATGCTGCGTTACAAACTACAGGTACAATTGGTAATGGTGGTATTACTGGTTCTGAAGGACTTATTGAGTTCATTAGAACAGGTAACACTCAAACTTACTCTTCAGTAGCTGGATTCAACTTATCAGATTTTGACTCTATGATTCGTACATTAGACCAAAACAGAGGTTCTCGTGAGAACACAATCTGGGCTGGTATTGACTTATCTTTAGCTATTGATGATGGAATTGCTGCAATGTTTGCAGGTGGTGGTGTTTCTTACGGTGCTTTTAATGGTGCTGAAGAATTAGCTATAGCATTCGGATTTAAATCTTTCACTAGAGGTGGTTACACTTTCCATAAGAAAACTTATGAAGCGTTTAACTACTTACCAATGTTTGGTGCTGCTGGTTACAACCACCCAGGAATGGGAATGGTAATACCAGGAGACATGAGAAAAGATTCTAAAACTGGAAAGTCTATTCCTTCTTTAAGAGTTAGATATAAAGAAGCAGGTGGATACTCAAGAAAGATGGAGCACTGGTTAACAGGTTCTGCTGGATTGGCTAATCCAACTAACGAGACTGACGACATGCAATTACACTACAGAACTGAAAGAGGTTTTGAAGGATTTGCATCAAACAGATTCGTATTGTTAGAAAGAGTGTAAACTCTTAATTACTGAAAGAAGGGGAGGACAAGCCTCCTCCCTTTCTTTTTTTTATTAATTATATTAAATTTTATAAAATGGCAAAAAAAAGAAAAAGCACGATATATCAATTATCGCAAAAAACTGAAGCTCCAGCTACTCAGGGTAAAAATTACCCAGCTACAGCTAGAGTCCCATCGCTAGATGAAATCTACGATGAAGAAACAAACACAAACAGAATGATTCGTTATGTAATTGGTGAACCATCAATTTTTGAAGACGAGCAAACATCAGATAAACCTGTATTAGGAGATATTGTTTTTACTAATGGAATACTTCCAGTAGCATACAATCAAGCTACTTTAAAAAAATATTTAGACACTTCTAATTATAACGGGGCAAATCCTAATAGAATTGAAGATAAAAAAGTATTATTTCAAGCTATTGATAATGAGTTTGATGCTCAAAAATCTATGAAAGATATGGAGGTTGAGTATTTAGCTACAGATACTTTAATGAAACTAGACGCTCAAAAAATGGTAGGTTATGCTAGAGCTATGGGTCTTGATGTAGATAGAAGTATGTATGAAATCAAACACGACATGATGGTGATGGCTAAGGGTAATCCAAAATTATTTATGGATGAAATATCTAATCCTATGATTGAGAGAAAGCAGGTTATCATGGATGCTATTGATGAAATGATAGTGATTGAACTCAAAGGGAAAAGACAATTTGTATGGGGTGACAGTAAGGAATTAATATTTACTGTTCCAGTGGGTGTTGATGTTATAGACGCTCTTACTGAGTACACTTTTGATGACGAAGGAACTTCTGTTTTTAGTAGAATAAAAAGATTAATGTCTAAAGAAGACGTTATAAAAACAAAGACAGAAACAAAAACAAAAAAAGTAGAAAAGTTTGTTAATTAAATAAACTTGTTTACACATGTTATAATAAAGGGATATTCTAGTAATATCCCTTTTTTATTCCATCTTTTTTTTGTATATTTGTAAAAGTCTATAATAAACTATTACAACATGCCAATAGGAAGTTACCACCCTTTAAATCGTCCAGACAGCTATACGATAAACGCTCAGGCTCATTTAGTATATTGTGAAGCATGGGAAACAAGTCAGGCTGCTGGCTATCCTAACCCTTATGCAAAAACAGAGGTAACAGGTTCTTATCACTTTTATTGTGACACTCCTAATGATAGACAGATTGTGGCTATTAAAGACATAACTGTTGGAGGGGGGACTGTAGATTTAAATGATGTTTCAATGGCTTCTGGGGGCCCTATTCCAGGAGGGCAGGGTGTTCAATGGTTTGAATCAAACAGTACTTTTAAAATTGTATTACAACATGGGGGGCCACTAAATTTTCCTCAAAGCTGGTATGATTCTCACTCTATAGAAAGAACGTATGAAATTGAGCTTGCTAATGGTCAAAAAATGGAGTTTGAAATTTTTGTTCGTGGGTGGGACCACTTGCAAGCTTTAGACACATCAATAGGTAGTCGTAGAATCCCTAACATGAATAGTAGTGACGGTTCTATTATGGCAGGCCCTCAAGCTATTTTACCTAATGGAGATATACAGTATAACCCTGCTATGAGGCTTAATAATGTTAGAACACCTCTTGCTGGATTTGAAGTACCAAATCATACTCCAATATCATTTGATAATTTTAAAGCAGCAGAAATAGGTCGTCCTGTTACACATGAGGCCTGGCAAATAGCAGGTATAAACCCAGGAGCCACAATAAGTGGGTTTTCCTATGATGCACCTGCTGCTAACGCTAGCGGCACAACAGGATACGGAAGTTTAAATGGACAGACTCATCTACGTACTGATAACTGGGCTTACTCTTTAAATATAGTTGACGCTGATGATGTTAATAGAATTAACTTAGGTCATGAATTTTATCATGGGAAAGTTTATTTTAAAGCAGCTTTTGGCTCTGGCCCTGGCACTGAAACACACTTTCAGGCTCCTCCATTTAGAACGGAGCTTTTTTCAATTCAAGACCCTACTATCTCAGCAGATTCAGAAAGAACTGCAATTTTTTGTTACGAAACTATAGACCATGCATGGAAGTCAGTTAAGGGGCTGGATAGTATGGCGGGTAATAATACTCATATAATATTAAATCACGAAATAGACAACGCTACCACTCCTAGTTCAGGGCCTAGAAGTTATAGAAGGTCGGTAGGGTATGTTGACCCTGCTCCCTATGGAAACCCAAACGGGCCATACGAACCTTACTGGACAAATATAGGTGTTCCTTCATCTGTAGCAGGTCTACAGGGTGATTTTGGTCTCGGAAGTTATAGAGGCGGTGCTTGGGGACAATTTTCTCCAGCGTTAGGTTCAATTACAGCTATGTGTAATGGAGACGAACCTGGTCATTATTTAGCAGCAAAAACTGTTGCTAACCCAAATGATTCAACACCACTTCCTAGTGAAGGTTTTAAAGCTATATGGATGGGGGGTGGAGAAACGGATGGTGATTCTCTTAATGCTTTAAGTACTAGTTATGATGATGTTGTTCAACTTCATAGCGGATTTGGCTCTGGGTATGATTATGATAGAAGGGTAGTTCCATTGATTAGTATGATTTTAAAGGTAGGAAATTGGCCACAACCGCCTCCAGGACCTTGCCAAATAAACCCTCTTATTTTAGACGCTTCAAACACATCAAGCAGTAATTGCACTGCTAATGGGGCTAATGATGGTGCTGCATCTGTAAACGAAAATGCTTTAATTACTGCACTGAACACAGCTCCATTTACCTATACATGGAATGGCCCAGCAGGTGTTTTTGGAGGCAATTCTAATAATCAGACAGGATTAGCCCCAGGAGGATACACAGTGGAGGTTGAAGATGCAAATGGCTGTATAGACAATATAAGTTTTACAATAGTAGAGCCACCACCACTACCACCATGTGATATTAGATACACTGCAAGCGTTTCTTACGGTTGCAGCTCAGCACAACTTAATTTTACTGCTGATATGTCTAGTTTGACACCAGTAGGAAATTGGATTATAACAGTTGCAGACCCTAATGGAAACAGCTTAAATCCTGGAACATTAACAATACCAGGAGGAGCTGGGGCTTATGGTTTACCAGGAGCAACAGGAGGTGTCCCTATTAACGGTGATTATACTTACACAATTACAGACCAAACCGACCCTAATTGCTTCGTAAATGGGGTTATTCTTAATGTTAATATTCCTACCAATACTTTATCTGTTGCAGCAACAAGTACAGACGCTACTGCAATGGGGGCTGATGACGGTACTGCTACTGGCTTAATTAGTGGAGGAACAGCTCCTTATAATTACTCGTGGAGCAACGGTCAGAGTTTTCAAACAATAACAGGATTAGCACCTGGCAGCTACACTATTACTGTTGTTGATGCTAATGGATGCTCAGGAACCGCTTCTGTTGTTATTGACGAGCCTTTCCCTCAACCTTTAAATGCACAACCTTTAGAGGTTTGTTTAAATTTAGACACTGGCAAATTTGACTTTATTGATAAAAACGATTATTTCCCTTCTGGAACTGCTTATCCTTACAGAATAGCTATAACTATAGACCATGGAAATGGCGTTAATGTTTATCCAGGTAGTTTAGCTTCACCAGATATTTTTTCTGATTCTGATTTATCCACTTTAAGAACTTATGATGGTTCAATACAATACGGTTTAAATAGTAACATAAACATACCTACTTCAGGACCTAATTATATATCTGATATTTATAAAATAACAACTGTATGGAATTTTTCAGGAGGTAATACTATAGACCACACTACAGTTAGTTATGTTAATGCTCAAGGCTTGCAATTATTTGAAGACTTAACAATAAAACTAAGCTTAAAATACAGTTGTGCTGGAGATTTAACTAGTTTTGATAAAACAGATTACTCTTTAAATGGCATACCTTACAATTTAACCAGAACTCATGAGTTATTTGCTCCTGTAGCTTCAGGGCTTCCTAGCCCAGCTTACAGTAGTGGACAGTCTATAATAAATAGTGATTTATATGAAGGAACTTGGACATCAAGTGTAGCATCATATGTTGTATGGAGTGTTCCTCAACTTCCTGTTCTAGGAGTTGTTTATGACCCTTTGTGTGTTAAAAAGACTTTTTATAAAAATAAAACAATAGAAGTTTCTTGTTATATAGACCCATGTGTTGTTCATCATCACTCTAAAAAAATAAAAAATAAATATGATGCGGCTGTTTGCGATAGAGATATAGTAAAAATAAAAGAATACAGGTTTAAATACCAAAGATTAATAGAGCTTTTAAAAATATACATAATAGGAGAGTTAGGCGATTGTGCTGAAGACTATACAGAATTATGGAAAATGCTTGAAATTACTAATTTAGATAAAATAACTAATCCAGATTGTTGTGGAGACCCTGGTATAAACCAGTCGTTAATAGCAGATGGAAAGGGAACGTATAATAGTGCTACAGATTGCTCAAGCACAGATGCAAACAACACTTCTACTAATGGTGGCGGTGGCGGAGGTAATCCAGACGACCCTTCATCAGACGGATGTCCTTGTATTGAACAGGCTGTAGCTTGGAGTGCAGGTCAACAAGAAAGTGGGGTTTATATTGTAAGTGATTATGTTAATTACACGACAGCTTCAGGGGATGTTTTATGTTTTCAATTACATGCAGCTCCTGTTAGTTGGTCTTTAATAGTTAATAGTCAGTTTATTTTAGAATCTCCTTTAACAGACTTAGGTCAGTACTGGGAATACGTTCCATGTGACGGGGATGGAGGAACTCCTACTTTTGGATGTACTGATATTGCGGCAGACAATTATAATCCAGACGCTGATTATGATGATGGTTCTTGTATTTATCCTGTTTCGGGATGTATAGACCCATTAGCAAACAACTTCAACCCTCTTGCTACTGTAGATGACGGTTCGTGTGTTTATTGTATATATGGATGTATGACTCCTGGATTCTTAGAGTTTGACGCATCTGCAACATGTCCTGATGACACGCTATGTGTAACAGCTTGTATTTACGGGTGTACTGCTCCTTTAGATGCAAATTATAACGCTTTAGCTACATGTGATGATGGTTCATGTTTTGGCCCTGGAACTATTCCAGGTTGTACAGACCCTACAATGGCAAATTATGACGCTACAGCAACTGTAGATGATGGCTCATGTTATCCTCTTATGTTTTTTGGCTGCATGGACCCTGCCGCTCTTAATTACAATTCAACTATTACTAATGAAGATGGTAGTTGTCTTTATTGGGGTTGTACAGACCCAGCTGCTGACAATACTACTCCAATGTTTATTCATCCTAACGGAACAATATCAGTTCCTGGTCAGATTCTTGATGACGGTAGTTGTACTTATTCTGGAACATGTACTGGAGATTTAGCAATACCTGACGATATGTTTGAAACATTTTTAGCGGGACTAGGTTATGATAATCTTGTTTTTGGAGATAATATAGTTTTATTAGAAGGAGATGGCGTTGTTACTCCTATATGCTTGTTAGATTCTTTAGATATGTCTTCACAGTCAATTGGTAATACTACAGGCATAACTTCTTTTACAAACTTAATAGAATTAGTAGCAAGTGGAAATCCTTTTAGCTCTATAGATGTTTCTAACATGACTGTTATAGAAAAACTATTTGTAGACCACTCAAATTTAACATCTATAGATTTATCTAACAATACAGCTCTTACACATTTAAGAATAGGTCACACTGCTATAACCTCTATAGATTTATCTAACAATGTAAATTTAACTGCTGCAGGTATGGATAATACTCAGCTGTCTGGAACTGTAGATTTAACAGCAAACGTAAATCTCAATTTTATTAATCTTATGATGAATCCTGGGGTAAATGTTATTAACTTAGGTTCTAATATTAATTTAAATACATTGACTCTTTTAGCTACTGGAATAGCCTCTACTGCAACTATTAAGGTAGGCTCTGGAGCTAGAGTTACTTTAGCTAATTCATTATTTACTGTTGCAAACGGAAGTATTTCAACAGGAACAACTTTTATAGTATAAAAATATGTCAAGAATAAATAGACCAAAAGGACACATAGCATCAGACGGAACGGAAAACCAATCTGTTTATAACAAGGGTGTTTCTAAAAGAATATATAAAAAAATAGGTCATAAAGGAGATTATGCTGATATTAAATTTACTTCTCCTTTTATATCTTCCGTTAAGACAGGTGGAGGAACAGATGAAAACCCTTATGTTTATACTTTAGACGTAAATGATACTTTAATTAATTCTATATCTAGCAATAAAGCTGACCTTCTAAAACAAATGGATGAGTCTAAAGAAATAAATTCTAAGGCAAATATTGTAGAAAGAAAAAGATTAGATATGATTGTTGGATTTAAAGATATGTTTTCTTTTAACATTGACTTAAAAGAATTAAGCTGTAAAATGACAAACATAGGAAATTCTGATGTAAAAAATATACAAGTTCGTAAGGCAACCTCTAAACAAAAAACAAAAAGAGATACGGTTAATAATATGTTTTCTGTAGGGGGGGATTTTAAACTGCCTTTAAAATGCTCCATAAAACATAATTTAAAAATAGAAAGTAAAAATAAAATTAACAGCAACGCTCCGACTCCTTGTGAGTATGGTTATAAAGTTCATGTAAAGAAAGGCTCTGATGGTTCTAGTTTTGATTTTCATATAACTTATAAAAATTTTCCAATAACTTTTGAATACTTAAAGGAAAAAATAAAAAACAAAATGAAATCAATAAGTATTGATTTTTTAGTAGAATACAATGGGGTTAGTAATTCAGCTAAAGCTTCAGGTGCACGTGTTATGGCTGGCGGATACTAATAATTAAAATAAAATAGGATTACTCACAATTTTTGAGTATATTTGTAATAAAAATAAAATATAAATGGCACTTAACGTAAATATATTATTTGATTTAGATGATGATAAAATAAAAATAGAAGACCACACTGACTATACGTCTGGTTATACTGGGGCAATTCACGCTACTGTATATATTAGCGGGCCTTCAGGTGTGGTGCATGCTGGAGGAACTTCAGCGGTTCCAGATTTAACAATCCCAGTTGCAGCATGGTCTTTAGCTGCTACTACTCAAGCGGCTAGAAAATTTGAAATAGCACAACCTCTCCTTTTAGCAGGTACTTGGCAAGTTATATACACAGTTTATGATAATGCAGGTTCAGGAACAGCATCTTCTGTTCAATATGATTTTACATATACTTATTCATCTCCAGCTGTTGTTTTATCACTATCATCAAATATGTCAGCATCATTAGTAGCTAGTGTAGACTCAACAAGCTATGATAATTCAGGAGCACAAGTTCTTGACCCTAGTAATCCTATTATAAGGACTCATAGTATTATAGCTCCTCCTGGAGCTACAGACGCTCTAGGTTTTGCTATTCCTAATCCAGCAAATCAAGGAAGTAGTGCCTCAATAAATTACACTGGTATTTCAACAGGTACTTGGACATCAACTTTATCTACTATAGTTAGTACTATTTTTGGAACGGGAACAGTTACCCCTAGAGACAGGTATTATGTTAGAGAAACCGTAATAGGAGGCTCTTCAGTATCTATTGTTTCTGACTTAGGTCTTTGTAATGTTTATTGCTGTTTAAAAGCTTTAAATTTAAGATACGAAGAGGCTAAATGTAAAAACAAAGAATTAGCTGAAGACTATAAATCTAAAATAGAAGAGGTGACTAGACTTTTAACTCTTTTAAGTCAAGCACTTGATTGTGGATTAACTGGTGATGCTAGTCAGTATCTTTTAGATATAAAAAGAATAGCAGAGTGTGGCACAGAGTGTGATTGTTATGATTCTGAAAATGTACCTGCTCTTATTCCTATAACTTCTGTTGCATCAACAACTAATATACGAGTACAAAGCTCTTCAAGTAGATTAAATGTAAGCTCTGCAGGAAGCGGAACTTCTGCGGACCCTGTTATCTATTCTGTAGACTTGGGAACAAATGTATCTGGAGATATATCTTATATAGCGGGAGGTATTCAAAGCATGGCTTCAAGATTAAGAACTCTTCAAGACATGATAAACAATACGTCTTCAACTTTATCTTCAACAGCTTCATCACCAGAAATACATTACTTTACTCTAGCTCAAGATTTTTCTTCTAAGACAGTTACTTATGCAGAAATATTTTTAAGCGGAAGTAGGTTTAATCCTGGCTCTACTTTTTCTATGTCTATGCCTCAATCAACATCTGTTGGATGGGCTAACAATAATAATCTTACTTCTATAGTTAATTTATACCAGGCTCAAAACTGGGCAGGAGTCCCTTATATGATTAGTGGAGTTATTCAAAATAATACTGCAGGGCTTATTCTTGACATACACACTTCTTCATATCAAACAACAGGAAGTTTTAGTTACTCAATAAAAGATTCTTCAGGAATGGTTTTAACAAACAATTTTTTACAATCAAACCATAATGATATAGTTATAGACTTTACATTAATATCAAACACAATATTATAATAAAATAAAAATTTAAAAAAATGGCAATAAGTAATTTAGGAAATAATAGCGGTTTTATATATATTACAGATAAAGATAATCGTATTATATCTAATCTAGCTAACACCGCAGACAATAAATTAGCTATAATAGCTGACGCTAATACTAATGCGGCTTTACCTAACGAAACAACAAATTTATACTGTACAGACTACCGAAGATATTATTTAAATACTTCTGGAGTTGCAGGTAGTTTAACTGGAGGGGCAGAAATAACTAACTATATAACGAATTATGGTTTTAATAACAGACTCCCTTTTTCTTCTGTATCTGTAGTTTCAGGTATAGTAACTTACACTAGAAGCAGTAGTATTCAAAGAATTATTGTTGATACACAAAGCAATACTAGTACAGATGATGTTGTATTTATAAGAGAAACAAATTCATTAATATCTGACGGAGATATATTAATTATTGTAGGAGAAGATAGCTCTAAAGTTTCTTCTTTTTATGACAGCACAAAAAACGCTGGTGCTGACGCTAAAGCAGCAAATGGGGGCGTGGCTTTATCAGGAGTAGGACAAATGGAGTTAGATGGTGATGCTCTTTTCTCTACTTTAGATAATAACACATCTTTAATGTTAATGTATTCTACCACTACTTCTAAATGGCATGAGATAAATAGAACTCCTGCAGCTGTAGTAACAACTAAGAAACTAAGAGACGCAGAAATACCTTTACCTATTTCAGGAGTAAAAACTGTTGATTCAATTTCTGGAGGAGATAGTTTAGTTGTAAATCCTGGAATAACTGAAGGAACTATTATTGTATCAGGAAATCATGATATTGGAAGTGGAGCTTATACTATTAATAAACCTACAGGAGGAACTCCTAAAGAAGGAGAGAAATTTACTGTTTTATGGATTAGTAATTTAACAACTTCAGGTGCTGTTAATGTTTTTGGTAAAACACTAACCTCTAGCCAGCATAGTACTGGAGCTACAAACGGAATGGAAATAACATCTATTTATGCAGGTGCTTCTTGGCAAAATGGAATCATAAGTAGAAATGATGATGCTGCTGAAGATGCCTTAGGAAATCCTTCTACAAATGATATGGTGTTGACCTCAACTACAGCAGGAATAAGAACTTGGAAGGCGGCAGAAAACACTGTAAAAACTGCAAGTGCAATTTTTGACACAGGAGCAAATGATGTTGGAGGAGCTTCAAATAAAACAGTAGCAACACACACTGTATTAAACGATGCCTTTCCTATTAACGCTATACTTCTTTTAGACCAAGCTGTAATAGAAATGACAACAGCATTAGCTGTAAGCTCAGGAACAGCAACAATAACTATAGGATGTACGGGAGCAATATCAGATGCTGATTGTGTTGATGATGTAAGAAATTTTAATGTTAGCCCTTACTCTTCTGCTACTAGTGTGGTTAAAACTTCTAGTACTATAGAGGTTTTAAAGTCAGCATCAGCTACAAGTAATATAACTGTAACGGTTGGAGGAGTAGCGTTAACAGCTGGTAAATTTACAGTAACAATACCTTATATGACCTCATAAAAATTAAACAATGGCTATAAATATAAACAACTTATATAGATTTGTTCAGTTTATTGCAAACAAAGAACAATCTGGATTCATAAAGCCATCTGAGTTTAATTTAGCAGCAGAAAGTGCTCAGATGCAATTATTCATGGAAAGATACAGTAATCCTGCAGAATACCAACCAGGAACTGGTAAGGCTAGAACTGGATATAATCAAACTCAAAAAATCAACGATGATTTAAGAATTTTTATAAAAAGAACTACTCTCTCAATAGACCCTTCAGGATTAATGCAATACCCTTTAGATTATATGCATTTTAGTTCTGCTACACATAGTTATATTAGGCAATTAAAACCTAAAAAAACGGAAAATGCAGATTGTGAAGATTGTGAAAAAAACACAAAAACAAAAACTCCTGGAAAAATTAGGACTTATACAAGAGCAATAAGACCTGTTGATGATATGGAGCTGGCTAATTTATTAGGTAGTTTTATTGTCTTCCCATCTTTTTTTCACCCATGTTTAACTTTTTATGAAGAGGGAGTTCAGTATCATCCAAAAAATATAGGCTCTGTAGATTTTGTTTATTTAAGAAAACCAAAACAAGCTATATGGGGTCATACTCCTGATGGAAGCGGAAGGCCTGTTTACGACCCAGCAACTTCTGTTAATTTAGAGTGGCCAGAACAAGTTTTTAATGAAATAGCAGTAAGAATACTTTCTTTTGTTGGTATTAATTTAAGAGAACCAGAATTATCACAATATAGTGACGGTAAAAAACAATCAGGAATATAAGATATGGCTACAACAAAACATCAATTAGCGGAGCAAATAAAAAGAATATTAAATTCAGGGGATATAACTCATGATAGTCAAATTGATACAAGAGAAATAGTTCTTGCTATAGAACAGGAAAGAGATAGATTAATTAGAATCAGGCTGAAAGAATCTTTAATGCAGGGAGAAAAAACAATACCTGGAGATATTATAAGTACTTTTGATGATATACTCATAAAAAAAGATAAAGTAAAAAAATTATTATATTCAGACCTTCCAGAGCGACCTATGTCTTTGTTTAACGACATGGGAATAACTCACGTTAGTTATACTACTGACCAGTACAATGCTTTTATAAGAATGAAAAACGGTTCTTTAAGTTTGTATAACGGATTATTGTCATCAGACATAGGTGGTAGAGGAGGCTATTGGATGGAGGGAGATAGAATATACTATAACAAAGGTGTTGATGATTGTTGTGGAAATACTGTTATTTTAAAAATGATATTAAGTTCTGGAGATTTTGACCCAGACGAATTATTCCCAATACCTGCAGACTTAGAAATAGAAGTAGTTAGAAATGTTCTTCAGCTTTACTCTCCTATGAAATCTAGTCCTAATGATGAACTTAACGATAACTTAGAATCTTAACATTATGCCTTTAGACGTTAAATTAGATGAAGTAATAAAATCTCTTCTTATACAAGAAGGAGAGTCTACGGAACACAAATATATGCAATATTTAGATATTGCTATAAGAGGACTAAAAGAATTGTCTTTTGATATACTTCAACAAATAAAAACAGAAACATTAACTGTAAATGATAATTTAACAGTTGACTTACCTGTAGATTACGTAAACTACACAAGAATAGGTAGATGTAAAAGTCATGGAAGAATTGAAACTTTAGGTTATGATGAATATTTATGTATACAAAATAAAGTAGATTGTTGTGGAGACCCTGATGCAAAAGATTTTTCAGGGGAAACAAGAGTGTCAGGAGGTAATTCTAGAAACGGAGAATTAACTGGAGGGTGGTATGGAAGAGGTGGAGGTTATAGAAACGGATATTACAGAATAGATAGAGAAAAATCTCAAATAGCACTATCCTCAGAATTATCAGGAGAGTCAATAGTTTTAGAGTACATTAGTGATGGCTCTAATCCTGATGGTAGCATGAAGGTAAATTCCTTAGCTGAAGAAGCTTTAAGAGCTTACATATACTGGAAGGTTAATCAAAGAAACTCAGGGGTTCCATTACAAGAAAAAGAATTAGCTAGAAGAGATTGGTATAATGAAAAAAGATTAGCAAGAGCTAGAATAGTTAATTTTACACCAGACCAAGCTTGGAGAATATCAAGAAAAGGAAATAAGCAATCACCTAAATTTTAACACATGGCATTAGAAAAAAAGGTTTTTGCTGGTGGAGGAATGGATAGCGATACTGATGAAAGATTTGTAGCTAAAAATGACTACAAAAAAGCAATTAATTGTCGTATAGCGACTTCAGATGAAGCTAACGATGGTATAGTAGAAAACATACGCTCTAATAAAAAAATAACCAATCCTTTTAACATAAATCTAAATGGAAATAAGGTTATTGGAGCCTATGAAGATAAAGAAAGAAGTGTAGTTATATTTTTTGTAGCAGGTGCGGGCCCTTCTGCAGACCCTGTAAGTGGAGGAAATTCTATATATGAGTACGACCCTAAAACAGAAATTGTAACTAAAATATTAGGAGATGTTCTTTTAATGTTTAGTAAAGAGCATTTAATAACAGGTATTAATGTTATTGGTAGTGACGATAAGTTTCCTGACGGATTGCTATATTGGACAGATGATTATAATCCTCCTAGAAAAATAAATATTGACAAAGCTAAAAGATATACAGCTTCTGGTGGAGCCGACCCTTTAGGTTATTCTACAATAACATATCTTTTATTAGACGCAATAAAAGCTCCTCCTTCAAATCAAATTGTAGTAAGTAATTATATAACGGACTTAACTAAAAAAACTAATCAATTAAAAGGACAGTCTTGGCAATTTAAATATAGGTTTGTTTATGATGATGGTGAAAAATCCACATGGTCTCCAACAAGTAAAATAATGATTGATGAGCGTTTTAATTCAATTTTTAACACTACAGGAGCTCAAACTTTAGATAATAATGCTATTCCAGTTGGCTTTACTCCAGGAAAGGAGGGTGTTGCCAGGGTTCAAATTGCTGCTAGAAAAACAAATGGTACAGATGACTTTGTTCTTATTGCCGATATTGACAAGGATGATGTAAAGGAAAAAGTAGGTACTTCAGCTACTATTATAACTCAAGTAACAACTCTTCCTGATACTACGGGAATTGTTTATTATTTATATTTTTATAATGACTCTGTTTACTCTACAATAAATACTGTTGAGTCAAATAAACTGTATAACGATGTTCCTCATTTAGCTAAAGCTCAAGAGGTTGTTGATGGAAATAGACTTGTTTACGGGAATGTAGTTACAGGACAAGATGGTATTAAAAACATGGATACTACATTAGAAGCAGGGAAGCCTATTGAAAGTTTAGTTGTAGATTTAGGAGAAGAGTTTCCTCTTGAGCCTTGGGTTAGAAGCAAGAGAGTAATGCATGATGATAATACTACTGGTTGTGGTACTCGTAGAAAGCCTTCGTTTGTGTTTATGTTAAAGTACGAATTAAGCGATGTACCTGACGGGTGTTTTAGAACTTACAGTATTAATCAGAAAGACGTTAGAATGGTAGGGGCAATGACCGAGCAAGGAAGTGGTATAGGTTTTGGAGCTACAAGAACTTTTGCAACGTGGTCTAGTATGGATATTAATGGCTATACATCTGCTTTATTTGATTCAAACTTTACCGCACAAGACCAAGCTATGTCTATGGCTGCAGATTTAAATAATTCTTCTAATTTATGGCCTATATTTTCATTAGGACCTTCTCCTAACAATGCAACAACAGGCTCTCAAGAAGACTCGGTTCCAAATAATTTTGCGGCTACAAATTGGAGTGCAAGTGGAGGAGATTTAATCTTTACAGCAACAACAATTACGGACCCCGATAGATTTACATGGCAAGGTTCTGGTACTTTTTGTCATATTGTTAGTGGTAATATTGGTGGAGATAGTGGTTGGGTAAATACATTTGCTGAAATTGCCGATGTAGCTAACAACCAATCAACTTGTGGGTGTCGTATTGTAAGAACTAGAACTAATTGTGGTTGGGGAGATATAGCGGGTGCTGCTGGAAGAGACACTATAAATGGTATAGGCTCTATCGTTAGTATTCCAACACCTTCAGGAACCTCTATTATACAAATTCCTATTACAAATCAACCGCATAGAAATCGTTTATTACAAATAGACTCTATAGCTACTAATTTAGAAAATAGAGATGCTTCTTTGTATCAAGACGCATGTCCAGGAGCTGGAGGAGAATCTCCTATTGTTCCTTCTTTTAAAACAGGAGCGTACCATAAGTTTGGGTTAGTATACTATGATAGAGCAATGAGAAGCTCTTCTGTTCAGCTTGATGAAACTGCTGAGGTTTATATACCTACAGTAGCAGAGTCAGGATGGCAAGGAGAGTGGTATGTTGATTGGACAATAAATCACCAACCTCCTCTTTGGGCTAAATATTATCAATGGGTATATGGGGGAAACACTTTAACAAACAGGTTTATACAATTTGTTACTGCAGGATTTTGGAGCGGAAAATATGCATCAAAACAATTGCCAGGAACCACAACTCCTAGTGAGCCTTATAATAATAATATATTAGTTGACATAACTGCTATAAGCAGGTTTCAAGAAGCTGAAGGAGGTGGTGTTGTTGTTTATGATTTTCTAGAAGGAGATATATTGAGATTTGTTAGAGATTCAGGAGACTTAGCATCTCCAGAGGAGTTTGAGTTTAAAATAGCAGGAGTTGTAGGGAGAGATGGCAATCCGCCTATATTCCCTACTGGTGGGTCTACAGTGTTCCCTTTTGATGAGGAACATAGAGTTTGGTTAATGCTTGCTAACGAAACTAGACTTTTAAGTTTTATAGATACTATAAACCCTGCTCCAATTGCAGCATTTCCAAATTACACGTTAGAAATATACAGCCCTAAACCTAAAGCTGAAGAAGAGCAAACTTTGTATTACGAGTTTGCACAATATGGAAATATTGGGAGTCCATATACCTCTGTTGCTACTCATACTGCCATATTAAATGACCCTAATGGAATTAGTCAGTCTATTGTCCCTTTCGTGCCAGCTTCAGGAAGATTTACAAGAGGTGATGTTTATTATAGAAATAGAACTTCTAAAACTCCTAAATTAGTAACTCCTGTGGAATCTTTTCATTTTTCAGATAGATTTAAATCTGATTTTTATGACAAAGGAAGGCCTAATGCTTTTTTAGAAGACTTTAGAAGAAGTAGAAAACACTCTACAATTTTATATTCTGAACCTTACATTCCTAATACAAATATAAACGGACTTCATTCTATATTCCCTGACGTTTCTTTTACAGAGTTTGAACGAAGCTATAATTCTATACAGAAGCTACACTCTAGAGATAATAAGCTAATTATATTTCAAGAAGATAAAGTTTCTCAATCACTTGTTAAAAGAAATATTATATACAATGTAGACGGTTCAGGAAATGTAGCTACAGCAGACAGTGTTTTATCTCAAGCTGTTCCATATTTAGGTAATTACGGGATAAATAAAAACCCAGAATCTTTTGCTTCTTACGGAAATAGAATGTATTTTGCAGATATAAAAAGAGCTTCTATTTTAAGATTAAGTCAAGACGGTTTTACTCCTATCTCTAAGGTAATGATGAATAATTTTTTCACAGATAAAATGGATTATTTATTTAAGTCTAACGTAATAAATGATATAGGAAGGGTGAATATATATGGTGTTTATGATGTTAGGTTTAATGAATATATAGTTGCTTTTGAGGAGGTTGAAACTTGTCCAGCTGGAGATGTTGTGACTTATGATTGCATTGACGGGGACTGCATTAAGATTTGTGGTGATAAAGGAGAATACGAAAATTTGAGTGATTGTAAAAATACTTGTCAAGGTGCAGCGAGCCTTAGAATGGCTAATTTAATTAAAGAAGAAAATGTTAGAGGAGAAAGTGAAGAGGTTGCGGTAGAAAAGTATTATGCTAAAATAAAAGCAAAAAACCAACAAAGCTCATCATCTACGACTACAAGTTCAAGTTCAAGTTCTAGTACTGGTGATAGTGATTCTGGAGGAGGTGGTGGTTATTAAAAATTAAAACAATTAAAAATGAGTCAAGTAATATGTTGTAAATGTATAGATAATGTAGGTAGCTTTTATACTCCAATTAGTGGTTCAGATTGTAATAACCTGAGTCTTACTCCAGACGGTTTAGCGGGGTGGACAAGTGTTGCAGGTGGTGAACCTTGTAATTGTGGAGGAGAGCCATTAGAACCAGTAGAAACACCAGAGCCAGAAGCCGAAGTTGCAGATGACGGAGAAACTATAGGGTTTACAGAATCAAATAAAAGATGGAACTCGTTTTACAGTTATCGGCCTGAATTTATGTGTGGCATAGGTACTCGTATAGTAACATTTAAACAAGGAGATGTTTATGAGCATAATTCTAGCACTACTATTCCAGAGTACAATGAGTTTTATGGAGTAACTTATGCTAGTGAAATGCATGTTATTAGCAATGAAGCTCCTTCTAACAATAAAGTATATAAAGCTTTTAGTCAAGAGTCAGATGATGTTTGGGATGTTGATTTTGAATCTCCTAATGGACAAACAAGCAATTTAATAGCTTCAGATTTTGATACTAGAGAAAATATTCATTATAGTGACATGATGAATGACACTAGTAGTCCAGGGGGGTTAATAGAGGGAGATAGAATGAGAGACGCTACCTTATTAGCTAAATGCAAAATACTAACTAATAAGTTCACAAGAATGTTTGGAGTTAATTTTAATATTGTACCAAGTTTTAGAAGTAATAAATAATTTGTGTTTTTAATAAAAAAAGATTATATTTGTGTAAATTAAATTAAATTATGAAGTTAAAAGAAAGTGTTAAAAAAGAACTGATAAGTAAGTCTATTAGGAGGAAAATATTTAATATAGAAAACTCTATATTAAGTAATAAAAATCCTAATTACAAAACATTTACAAATGACACAGAAAACTGCCCTTTAAAACATTATTTTTCTGACGGAATATACGTTAGAGAAATAACTATACCAGCAGGAATGGTTATTGTAGGTAAAATACATAAACATAGACATCCTAACTTTTTATTAAAAGGAAAGGTTATGGTTATAACAGAACAAAAAGGAGAAGAGATGATAGAAGGGCCTTGTTTTATGATGTCTGAAGGAGGTACAAAAAGAGCTCTTTACGCTGTTACTGATTTAGTTTGGACAACAATACACCATAATCCAACTAACACTGAGGACTTGAGTAAAATAGAAGATATAGTAATAGCTAAAAATTATGATGAATATAATAAATTTATAAAAACTGAAGAGGGAATGGTAAAGAAAATAAAAAATAAAATAATTAAAATGTTAAGCTTATGAGTTGGGTAATGGCAGGAGTCGCTGTAGTAGGCGGAGGAATAAAAATGTATCAAGGATACAAGCAAAAACAAGCTGGAGACGCTGCTGAGGCTGCCGCTCAAGCAAATAAACCTGAGTTTCAAATAACACAAGAGGCAAGGCAAAACCTAAGAGATGCAGAGCAGATGGCGGCTCAAGGCCTTGCTGTTGAACAAAGAACATCTGCAGAGCAAGACATTCAAAGAACTACACAAGCAGCAATGATGGGTAGTGCTGACAGAAGAGGTGGTTTAGGAATGGTTAGTACTACAGCAGCCACAGAACAAAGAGCAAACTTAGGGTTATTACAACAAGATGTTCAAGCTAGAAGAGACAACATGCAAAACTTAATGACGGTAAGAGACACTATGACTGGGTATAAAAATAAACAATTTGAACATCAGTATAATGAGTACTCTTCAGATTTAGATTATGCTAGAGGTCAGCAAGGTGCGGGAATACAAAACCAGCAGCAAGGAACTCAAGATTTAATATCAGGCCTAGGGACGGGAGCCCAGGGCTTGGTTGGCAGCACGCAGGGGGAAGTGACCGACCCCTCTGCTCAACAAAGGTTAGCAAATCCTGATGCTGAAAATACTCCTCAGGCTAAAAAAAGTATCTATGGTACTGATGGAAACATTTTTACTGGTAAAAAAAGAGAAGCTTATAATGAGTATTTAGACGAAATGGATAGCAGTGATATGGTGGGAGATATGAGTGGAGCTTTAAAGTTTAAGGATTGGAAGGCTTTAAACGAGTCTAACCAGACTCCAATTAATCCAGAAGGAAGTTTGACTTATGATTGGAGAAAAGGTGGAGGAAAAAGAAGAATAAAAAAAGCAATGAGAGGAAATAAAGGGTCGGGTAACGGTAGGGCAAATTTTGGTTTTTTACCTACAAATAATTATTAATAGATAAAAATGGCAATAAAATACGCAGGCGACAAAAATTTAATAGGATACGGAGTAGCTCAAGTCTATAAAGATAAAGACCTTACAAAAGGTGTTAGAGAAATAGCTGGTAGACAAGAGAGAGAACGGGTTAGAAAAGGCAAAGCTGCTGCTGCAAAAAGAAAAGCTGCAGACGATGGGTTAGCTAAACTATTAAAAGAAAATGACTTATCAAAAGTAAGAAATGCTGATATTGACCATTTAACAGGTGAATTTGATGGTATAATAAATCAAGCAGGTTCTGTTGTTAGAAAAGGAGGTAATCCTGCTACTGACCTTGGGTTGCAAAAAAGATTAAACGAATACAGAAGTAATGTTAGTCAGTCTTCATTAGGTAGAGAAAGATATGATGCTAATTTAAAACTAGTAACTGAAAATGATGACTATAAAGGAAATAATAATGTAGCTTCTTTACAAGCCGAAAACCAAGCTCCTATGTTTGGAGATGGGGCTAATTATTTTGACGGAGAGGCAGAAGGAGAAGAAGGTGCTGAAGGGTATGTTGAGGGTTCAAAAGGAAATCAAATAAGTAGATTAAAACCTAATTTACATGTTGAAGAGTTTTACAAAACAAATACAGAAAACATTAAGCCTCAAGCTATTACTATGACTCAAGATGGTAAGTTTACATTACCTTCTTCTGGTGGTAATTATTTAACATTTGAAACTAGAAAAGAGGCTAGTGATGCTCAACTAGAAATAGCTGCTAAAGGAATATTATCTAATCACCCTTATGCCGAAGACTTTCAGGCTAGTCAATCTCAGGCTGCTATAGATAATGGTTTTTATAGTATTGATGAGGAGACAGACGAAATAGTTCCAGACACATTAGCCTATGTAAAACAACAGGTTGCAAGTAGAACAGGAGAGGTTGATATGAGCGGAGTAAAAGATATTAAACCAAGAGGTATCAATGTTAGCTACAGTAATAAACAAAAAGAAATGGTTGCTTCTGGAGAACAGTTTGGAGAGTCTTCTTACGAGTATCCAGGACAAAGAATGGTTGATGGTGAAATGAGGGTTGTAGGTGGATTAGAATATCCAGTAGTAGATATTCCTGCGGTATATAAAGATGTTCCTGACCCAGCAAATCCTGGCCAAACTAAAAAGCAACTTGTAACTCCTGAAAGAAAAGGTCAAACATTTGATTTTGGTGATAAATCGTTTGATGTAAGTCCAGAGGCTGATTCAGGATTTATGGTGTTTGGTGAGAGTCAAAAAGCATCTGACGCAGGATTAAATCCAGGGTTTAGTAGAAGTGGACAAAACATTTCTTTTGTTCCTAAAGCTATAACATTTAAACCAACAGCTACTAAAGAAGTTAAAGTAGAGGTAGATGGTCAAATGCAAACATTTGCTAAAGGAGAGCCTTTAGACCAAGGAGCAATAGATGCTTTATCAGAAGAGCAAAGAGAAAAATTATTAGCAAATAAACCATGGTTAGAAGGCACTGAAGAAAACGGAATGACTCTATCTATAGCGTTTAGTCCTAACGTACATCGTAGATTCTCTACTCACGTATCTTTTGAAAGCAAAAGAAATAGAGGGGTGTATGAAAAAATTATGAAATCTATAGGAGAAGAACCAATTAAACAATAAATATGTCAATAGAAAATTTGTCAAGTAAAATTAAGAACATCTTTTACAAAGAAGATGTTGAAGAAACGGTAGATGTTGAGTTGTCAGAAGAGGAGGATAAATTATCCGATGAATTAGCGTCAACTTTAAATTTTGATTCTGCCATGACTGATGAGGAAATTCTTATAGAGTTTCCTGAGTTCAAAAACAATGCAGATATGCTTAGTCTTTACAAGGGAAGAGCTATGAAAAAGGGTGGTGACTCGTTAAAAAAAAAAGACGAAATTCCCGTTTCAAAAGATTCTTCAGAAGACTTAGTAGAATTAGAATCAGAAGTCCCTTCTACATCTCCTGAAAATCCTTTAGATGACCCTAATCTTACAGCTGGAGGAGATGATGAGGTTCAAGCTCAAGTTTCTACTGAAGACACTGATGTTGAAGAAGAAGTAGATAATGAAGCTGAAGACCCTAAGTTTACTAGAGAATATAAGATTGCAAGAAAAGGTGATGAAGAGTATAAAAAATACAAGGGGAATAGAAGGACTATTGGTAATGAAAAAGGAGTTTATTTACAAAGATTAAATGAAAGAGAAAGCTGGGCTACCGCTTCTCCAAAAGTATTTAATCAAAACACATCAAAAGAAGATATTATCTATGATGAGAATACTGGAATATACTCTAGAGGATTTGGAAAAAAAGATGTAAAGTTAGAAAAAGAAGAAACTCAAACTTCAGATAATTCTGTTCAATATTCAGATGCAGGAAATGAGGATAATGAATTGTTTTTTCCAGACCCTACTACTCCTATATCTATGGTGGACTTACAAAAAGCTGCTATTAGAAATAAATTAGGAAACACTCCCGCAACAGAAGCTGAGATAGATGAAATAGTAAGAGATTTTTCTAAAAAGCATGATGTAGCAAAACAAAAAATGATTACTGATATTTCAGGAGAAATTGATGCTACAGGATTAAAACCTACATCTAAAGGTTTTAATAAAGAAGTTATGACTCGTGTAAACAACAGAACTTATGCAGATTTAAACAATTATTTATTAGCTGAAAACGAAAACATAGCAGTTCCTAAAGGAGCTTTAGATACAGATATTTTAGATATAGCTCCTAGAATATTAATGAACTATTACGATAACCTTTCAGGAGATGTTCTTGAAGATTTCAACACGTATTTTACTGAAGAATTACAGGATAAGCAAGCTGAACAATTTTCAAAAGATAAAAAAACAAGCATAAGACAGGCTATGGGTCCTGGAATAACAGGAGACATACGAAATCAGGCACAACAAATGTTGGAAGGGTTTAGTACTCAATCAGGTATTTTTGAGCAAACAAAAGCTGATAAAAGCAAAAATATAATGAGAGGTATATATGAGGTTTTAAGTAGACCTACTTATGATGATATACCTAGAGAGTGGATAGATTTTATAGCACAACAAACAGCTGATGGATACCATCAAAGTACTCCAGAGTTTTTAGAAAAGCAAAACGCTAACAGAATGAATGTTTTGGAGGAGTATAATTTAAATAGACCAACACCTCTACTTTTACCTAAACAAGCTTATGACCAGGCTTTAGAAACTATTGCAAATTTATCTGGTGCTAGTGAAAAAGACAAGAATGAAATAATAAAAGATAAGTACGGTATAACTTTTAATGAAGACGGAACAGCTAATTGGAGCGATGAGTACTTAGAAGAATTAGATAAAGTTATAGGAGAAACTGATAGGCTAACATACGAGGATTATAAGAATGAAAATAAGATGGAGAAAAACATTCTTGCAGAAAGTATAGAGGGTACTTTAGCAGGTCAAATATTTACTTATATGACTGACAGACCAATAAATCCAGAATACGGAGTTGTTTATGAAGATTGGGAGCAGTTTGTTATAGGTGTAGGTAATATCGCCTTAGACTTAACACTACCTCTTATAGGAGGAATAACTGGTAAGCTTAGCAAGGTTGCGATGGCTAAAAAGCAAAAAGATTTAATGGTGACTTTTAGTAATATTAAAAAAGCTCAATATGACGCTATAGTTGCTAAAACAGGAACTATGAGTGTTGCCAAGAAAAAAGCTTTAATTAATAAGTTAGACGTGGAAATGGCTGGTCATTTAAAAAAATATCAAGGAAAGGTTCAAATAGCTGGAGGTGCTGCTACTTTAGGTGTATGGGAAGCCGCTCATACTGCTGTTTCTGACCTTCATGAAACAAATGACATAACAGAGGTTAATTTATCTATGGTTATTGGCTCAGGTATAAAAGGAGGTATACTAGGGGGTACTATATCTAAAATAGGGATGAAAGCCTTGCAGGTAGAAAATCAAATAAAAAACTTAGGGTTTACTCCCCTTTCTAAATATAGTAGAATAGCAGGTGTAAAAGGGGGAGCCTTGGTAGGAGAGGCTGCTGTATTTGGTGGTGGTACTGCTATTTATGAAGGAATAAAAGGTGATAAAACTATTGGAGAAATAGTTAAGGATGCAACAAGCCCTAAAACATTAGGTGAAAATCTTTCGTTTATATTAGGATTAAGAGCGTCAAAGCTTCCTGTAAAATTATTTAAAGGAGAGCTTTTTAAAGCTCCTAAGGGGTCTAACACTGGAATACACACTTTTAAGCTTACAGAGGCTGAAAAAGAGTATATGGGGGTAAAAGAGAAAACTGACAAAGAAGTTTACAAAGAAATAGAAAAAACAATAAACGGGCCTAATACAGAAAGAACTCTTGAGCTTGTAGAAGCCCTACCTCTTAATGTTTTAAATAAATATGCTTTTTCTTCTTCAGGCTCTCAAATTAGAGTAGACAATCCTCTTGATGCTGTTGCAGCTAAATGGGAAACAAAATCAGAAACCCCAGGAGAAGTTGTAATACGAAACGATAAAGGAATTGTATTAGATGTTAAAAACTTTGGAACACCAGTAGCTGCAGAGAAGTATATCACTGGAGAAATAAAAAACACCAATAAAAACAAAAGTAATTTAATTCTTACTGAAGAAATGCTTACTCCAGAAAATAAAGCAAAACTAAATGTTGAGCTTGAGAAAGTAGGTCTTACTGTAGAGGAGTTAAAAAAATTAAACTTACAAGAAGAAATAAATCCAAAAGATAGAGTTACTCTAGAGTCTGCTAATGAAAAAGTTGTTGAAATATACAACGAACAAAGAGTTGAAATAGAAAAAGTTGTAAAACAATTTGAAGCAGACACTGAGGGTATGACTTCTGAGCAAAGAGAAGAGGTTTTAAAATCTAGAATAGAGGA
>TARA_R110001592_G_scaffold7032_2_pt1 | contig 37552 bp, 35 predicted proteins | sample TARA_R110001592 | Tara Oceans TARA_R110001592 (sample SAMEA4398387) | marine metagenome | biome: Polar Biome; feature: [SRF] surface water layer (ENVO:00010504); material: water (ENVO:00002006), including particulate matter (ENVO:01000060) such as... | depth 5 m | reverse complement strand
TCGGCACCCGGTGCTCGAATCGCGCCAATATCGACAGGGTTAATCACATTGATACCATTAAAAATAAAAGTACTTTCACCCCAACTGACAACCTGTCTACCTAATCGTACATTTAAAGGCATGTCACCAAAATAAAAATTCTTATAAATGTAGGCATCGAGAATCTCACCAGTTGACGCATAATCCTTACCATCTCGGCTCAATTCACGCTGGTAACCGTTAGCATCCGTTGCACGATTTTCATCTTTCAACTCAAAATCGTACCAGTATCTGGCACGCGCAAAAAGTCCCCAGTCATCACCTCGAATCAGAAAGTCACTGCTACCTTTGACAAGCTTTGAATAAGTATCATTTTTGTCAAAGTTAAGGTTGCCATCATCACTATTGATTGATCCGCCATCACCGCCATTACCCTGACCAACCAGATTACTATCGGGTTTAGCAACCCTCCAACTAGCACCCGCACCTAGCGTGGTATCGAAACTAGCTTCCAGGTCGCCCATATAAAATTGAAAGGCACTAGCAGGTGTTGACATAGTGGCAGCAACTGCGACTGCCAAAGGCAGTTTTGCAAATTGATACAACCGCTGTGTTTTTTTCGTCATTGAACGCTACTCCGTTACATTGAGATTTTTTTGCTGATAGATTCGACAAATCAAGACACAATTTGTTTTTTTAATAGTGTTAACAATAAAAGACGAATCTAATTTAAATCGTTATTTTGAATAATTTGAGTTACTGTTTAATTAGTGACCACTTTCTAGCTAAACTTATCAGCAATGTGAACATGTAATACACATGGGAACATGGCTTATAAATATACTTAAAACAAAGCATAGACCGTATTTCCACAATCAACCAATTTAAAAAAGTTTTTTTTGAAGATTTTTTATTGAGGCATTCAAGGAGCAAGAACACTCAAACTCGATGTTGAAATTGTTGTTTCATTATCAACACCAACAACACCCCGACAAGACAAACAACGGCACTGAAAATAAAAGCACTTTGATAATTAAAGGCAGTCACTATGTATCCAGAAAGTGTTGCTCCAACCGCTCCGCCTGCACCAAACCCCGAACTGCTATAGAGTGCCTGAGCTCTACCTTGATTATGTTGCTCAAAATTATTATGAACAAATTGAATAGAAGCGACATGCATCGCGCCAAAAGAGAACGCATGAAGACATTGCATTAGAGTAATTATCAATAATGAATCGGCATAAAGTGCAGTCATTACCCACCTAATAACCGTCATTAGAAGTGATAAAAGCATAATATTTTCGATAGAACTGTTTTTTAACCAGCGGTGCATCACAACAAACATGAATACTTCAGCAATCACACCTAAAGCCCATAACCAGCCAATTTGAACTTTTGAGTAACCCAAATCAGACAGGTAAATACTAAAGTAGGTATAATAAGCACCATGAGAAACCTGCAAGAGAAAACTAACTACAAAGAATAATATAACCCCTGGCAGGAAAAGCTGAGCTTTAAATGTTCGTTCTGAATTATTCACTGCTGAAGTTCTGATTTTAACTTCAGTAAAACCTAATAAACTGACGCCAAAAATTGCCCCAATTAGTATAAGCAGCACCCAGGGGAAAACATTTAACCCCCATTTTTCAAACAACCAGCCACTCAAAGCCACACTAAATATAAATCCAACAGAACCCCACAAGCGAATCCTGCTATAACGCCTTCTTTGCTCTGCAAGATTATAAAGAGTTAACACCTCAATCTGAGGAAGCACAGCATTCCAAAAGAAACTATAAAGAATAATAACCAAAGCCAATGACCAAAAACTATGCGCCCAAAAAAACCCTAAGTAGCATAGTAAAGTCATGAAAGCGCCAATTCGCACTAACAAAACACTTTTGTTGTACTTATCTGCCAAGCTCCCCCAAATAAGTGGGGCAATCATTTTTGTGATCATTAAAAGAGACATCAGCTGACCAATTTCTAATAAGCTAAAACCCTCTTCTTCTAAATAGAGACTTAAATAAGGCGCCATCACACCCAATAACGCAAAATAAACAAAATACAATGCCGATAATTTTAAAAAAAGGTATGAAGACATAAGGCCCCAAAAAAGTGCGTATAGCCCAAAAAAGCATCAATATAGTGCATATAAAAAGATATTTTTCCGTTTCTTCCAGTATTTATCAAAACGCTATTGAAATCCAAATAGTGATTGATTAATTTTGTGTCGCCTTAAAATAGTGCACAAATTATGCAAAGTATAAAATCGCTCTATAGCGGTGCACTAATACGCTTGCACCATCCCAAATCAAGATAGGAATGTTTAACATGATCAAGCTCATCTTGCTAGCCACGAGTTTGCTAGCACCCTCCCTGAGTTATGCTGAAGACAGTTTAAATGCTGCCGACACTGCTTGGATTTTAACTGCAACGGCACTCGTGCTGTTTATGACCATTCCCGGCTTATCGCTATTTTACGGCGGGTTAGCTCGAAGTAAGAATGTACTGTCTATTTTAATGCAATGTTTTTCACTTACGTGCTTAATGTCAATACTTTGGTTTGTGGCCGGTTACAGTCTTGCTTTTGGTGAAGGTAACGGTTTTATTGGTGATTTAAACAATCTATTCATGGCTAATGTCACCAAAGAGTCTTTATCAGGTACCATTCCTGAAGCTCTTTTTGCAGCATTCCAAATGACCTTCGCAATTATTACACCAGCACTTATTGTCGGGGCCTTTGCAGAACGAATGAAGTTTTCCTCCATGCTGCTATTTAGCAGTATCTGGTTATTTGCTGTCTACATCCCGGTTTGCCATTGGGTTTGGGGTGGCGGCTGGCTAAGTGAATTAGGCGTGCTTGATTTTGCAGGCGGTATTGTTGTTCATATTACTGCGGGCGTCGCAGCACTGATGTCTGCATTGGTACTAGGTAGACGTAAAGGGTGGCCTCACACGGCTATGCCTCCACACAATATGACAATGACCATCACTGGCGCTGGTATGTTATGGATTGGCTGGTTTGGCTTCAATGCGGGCAGCGCACTTGGTGCAAATGAAAGCGCAGCAATGGCTCTTATCGTAACTCACTTGGCTGCTGCCACTGGTGCATTAACCTGGATGACGCTTGAATGGAAAAAATTTGGCAAGCCTTCGGCTCTAGGTATTGTAACAGGCATGGTTGCAGGCTTAGGTACAATTACGCCTGCATCAGGTTTTGTTAGCCCTGCAACAGCGATACTAATCGGCTTCTCAGCAGGTATTATTTGCTTCTACGCCACTTTATTTATGAAGCAAAAACTTAAAATTGATGATTCATTAGATGTTTTCCCGGTTCACGGTGTGGGCGGTATTTTAGGATCATTCCTCGTCGGGATATTCTCCGCTTCAGGTTTAGGCGTATTTAGTGGCTATGGCTTTGGTGGAAATAACACAACTATTTCTGAACAGCTTACCAGCCAGATCATCGCTATTGTCAGTGTGTTTGTGTATACCGCCATTGTATCTTGGGTCATTCTTAAGCTAGTTGATAAGATCACAGGCTTGCGGGTTGATGAAGAAGACGAAAGCATCGGACTAGATATTTCAATGCATGAAGAGAAGGGTTACGACCTTTAAACACGAGTTCAAGGTATCTTTTGAATCATATCAAAAGATACCAATTAAATTTGCTTTAGTTCACGAAATAACACAGAACAGTTTAATTTGATCAGGCTAATGCTGAGACACTTGCCAAGACGATAAAACGGCACACGTTTTGGAAAAAATATCCTCAAAAACAGAATGACACCTTAAGAGTTCTTCTAAAGGCGCACTTTCCCGGCAAGCTAACTCAATCCTTTTCACTATCTCAGCTAATGCCAAGGTACTTAAATTACCTGCTACACCCTTTAAAGCGTGAGCACTTTTTGCAGCAGCCTGCATATCTTTTTGGGCTAGTTCATCGGACAAAGCTTTCGCATAAACTGGCATATCACTTAAGAAGAATGCAACTAAGACTTTTAGAATTTCTTGTTTACCTATGACTCGTTTAAGCGCATCGGCTTCGTCCCATAAAACTAGATCTATACCATCTAAATTGTACTTTTCCATACTATTTATCTCAATCAAAAATTATTCTTAGAGTCACACATCTCGTCCTTCTGTTTGTTCATTTATAGCTCAGCTTCATTCACTTTGTGAGCTAAAAATATCTTGCGTTTCTTCATCCAAACCCATTAAGGGACAATCCATCACAACAGCGATCGCAGTAATGACATAACGCTCTTTATCTGTAATCTCTTCATCAAAATGAATCGCCGCAAGCAAGCCTTTAATGATTCTCGGTTTTAATAGCGGGTAGGCTAAACTTAAATGATGTACCGCCTGAGAAAACCCTTTCCCATGGCAATCCTCTAATGTGAGAAATTTAAGACCTTTCACTTCTGAAATATCACACGCTCTTAGAAAAGCTAAACGCATGTCTTGTTCATCAACTACATCCTCTGCTTTATCCTCAAAACCGTAATGCACAACTCGAGATAAGACAATTTCAAAGAAAGCAGCCAATGAATGCATATTTTTATATTTAGCTTTAAGCGGTCGACTCAATCCAAAATGGCGATCCAAATGTTGTTTTACTAACTGAAATAAAAGCCACTCAAGAATATCCACTTGACCATCAGCTTGAATCAATTTCAAGAGAAGACGTCTATGTGTTTGATGTTGTTTGAGAGACATAAGCTTCAAACTTGGCAGAGCAAGTTCGATTAAGTTTAATAACTGCTTGGATGATAGTTGGTCTAGCTTGGGTTTAAGAGAGTCAATAGTCTTCAATCGAGACACTGAATCACCTGGATAGACACTTTTTATTGCATTGATCTGTTTTTGTTTTATCTTTAAATCATTGCTGATTAATAAACTTAACATGATCAGCGTTGCTTCATAGGGCTGATGAACCAGTAATTTCAAGTCATTAACGATCTGTAGATTAGAAATAGTACTGATGCTCTGTGTGTTATCTCTATTACCATCAGCATGTCCAACCCCTTCATATTCAACAAAATGATATGTATCAGCTATTAAGTCTGTTTTAAAATTTTGAGAGACTGAGCCTCCTAAATTCTCGCTACCCGCAAGCGCAGAAGTTCCGGCACTAAACCCTTTTGCTTGAATATCATCAAAAGATGGATACGCTGGATCTGGGTTTGCATAGGCACTCAATTCATCTAGCTTAATATCTTGTTTTATATACTTCCCTGACCATTTTGGCTGAATACGCTTTATTCTTTCTACTAAGGGCGGATGAGTAGCAAAAATCAGCCACTGAGATGGATGAACAAGAGAATTCGCTTTTTCTAGAGAATTTGCATTTGAAAAAAATAAGTGACTAAGCTCATGAGCACCATGATGTTCGAGCTTTGACTGATAACTCGCGCCACCAATGATACTTAATGCTTCGGCAATACCATCGGGGTTTCGTGTAAATTGAACAGCCGAAGCATCTGCCAGAAACTCTCTTTGTCGACTAACCGCTGCTTTTATTAATGCACCCAATAATTGGCCAAGCAAACCAATCACCCACAAACACAAACCAAACACGAAGAACAAACCGCCAATACGATTATCTCGTCGATTATTACCTGAGCTATTCCCCAAAACCATTGAGATTGAACTTGAACCAAAGCCTCTACGAGAGTACCTGCTCGACGCACCCATTTTCATAAAAAAATGACCGCTTTCTGAAATCATTAAGATGCCATGTAACACGGCAAGCAACTTCATATTCAGGCGCATATCACCGTTCAAAATATGACTGAACTCATGCGCAATAACACCCTGTAGTTGCTCTCTATTAAAAGATACCAGGGCCCCGTGCGTGATGCCAATCACCGCATCTTCCGGACTCAAACCTGCTGCGAACGCATTGATACCCGGTTCATTTTTTAAAACATAAACCTGAGGAACGGGTGTACCTGATGCTAAAGCAATTTCTTCAACAACATTCAACAACCTTTTTTCTGATATATCTTTTGAAGCAGGTTGAATAATCGTCCCACCTAATGATTCTGCGACGACCCGACCTCCTTGACGCAAAGACGACCATTTAAAGCCCATCGCCATAAATATAACGCCAAACACTAACAACGACGTCCAAAGGCTTTTCTTCCAGCCTAATGAATAGGCAAGTTGCGAGAACCAATCGAATACATTATTGGCAGCAAAACTAGGATCAATATGACCACTTAAGCCATATTCCGGATTGCTATACAGTACAAATAAGGCCACAGATACATTGGTAATAAAGACGAGAAAGCAGACAGCTAAAAAAAACAACGCTAGCAAAAGGCGACTTTGCTTTCTCGCTTGATCTTGAGCTTTAAAAAAATTCATTTATAGTGGCAAAAACTAAAACGATACTTTTGGCGCAGCTTGAATTTCAACTGAATCCTCAAACTCAAGCAGACTAGCATCTTGCTTATGACCAAAAGATGTCGCTAAGAAATTCTGAGGGAAGCTTTGACGGTAACTATTATATTCAGTCACTGCATCATTAAAAGCCTGTCGAGAAAAGGCCACACGATTTTCTGTACTGGTCAATTCTTCGGATAGCTGCATCATATTCTCATTAGCCTTTAACTCAGGATAGGCCTCGACAGCAACATTTAAACGCCCCAATGCACCCTGAAGCATGCCTTCACCGGACGCCAGTTTTTTTAATGCCGAAGCACTAGATGGATTTGCTGATGCCGCTTTTAAACCTGCAGCAGCCTCATTTCTTGCTGAAATAACCGCTTCTAAGGTTTCTCGCTCATGCTGCATATAGGCTTTTGCAGTTTCAACAAGATTAGGAATAAGCTCATAACGGCGCTTTAGTTGCACTTCAATTTGGGAAAAAGCATTTTCAAAACGATTTTTTAAGGCTACGAGGGTATTAAAAATACGTACAATATAGAAAAAAACAAAAGTAACAATGAGAAGAAATATGATGGTTCCGGTTTCCATGTAAGCGACCTCTTAGTAATGACTTGCATCAAGAGAAACCGGAATTGCCTTTGAATAATAATGGCATAATGAAAGGCTTAAGTTTTCAGCCCTTATTTACCTTTCACCTGCTCATAAGTCCAATCTAACCAAGGCATAAGATCCGCTAGGTCAGACGATTCAACCGTACCACCACACCAGATTCTTAAACCATCGGGGGCGTCTCGATATGAGCCAATATCAAATGCAACTGATTCCTGCTCTAGCAGTTTAATCATTTGTTTTAATTCAGTTGAACTTAAGTCTAGCACCAAACACACACTTGTATTGGATCGAGTCAATTTTTTTTCAGCCAAAAATCGAAGCCACTCCCGACCTTCAACAAAATCTTCGATAACAGCTAAATTGGCTTGCGAACGTTTGATTAATCCATCTAATCCACCCAAGGAATCAACCCAGGATAAAGCATCTAAATAGTCTGCTACACAAAGCATCGAAGGTGTATTAATCGTGGCGCCCTGGAAAATCCCCTCATTTAATTTACCACCCGACGTCATTCGGAATAACTTGGGCATCGGCCAACTCGGCTCATAGCTTTCCAAGCGTGCTACCGCTTTGGGGCTAAGGATTAGCATGCCATGAGCACCCTCACCACCCAGTACTTTTTGCCAACTGAAGGTCACGACATCTAATTTTTCCCAAGGTATATCCATCGCAAAAACCGCAGAAGTGGCGTCACAAATGGTAATACCTGTTCGATCCTCTGATATCCAATCTGCATTAGGCACTTTCACACCGGACGTCGTACCGTTCCAGGTAAACACAATATCATTAGCAGACTTTGCTTTTGTAAAGTCTGGCAGTAAACCGTAGTCCGCTTCGTAGACATTGACATCCTTAAGCTTTAATTGCTTAAGTATGTCTGACACCCAACCTGATCCGAAGGACTCCCATGCAAAAACATCAATGGCTTTCGGCCCCAACAATGACCACATAGCCATCTCCATCGCGCCCGTATCCGAGCCTGCAACAACACCCACACGATAACCATCTGGCAAAGCTAATAATCGTGCTGTTTCAGTGCAGCATAACTCTAAAGCTTTTTTACCGATGGGAGCTCTATGAGAACGACCTAAAGTACTCAGATCCAATTGAGCAACATCATATCCTGGACGCTTACTACAAGGTCCAGATGAAAAATTAGGATTATTAGGCTTTTTTGAAGGTATATTCACAAGGACCTCAGAACAAAGATTCATAGAAAAATTTTCGCTATCCTAACATTGCCATACTGCATATTCAGCTTTTATTTCATAGAAAGCTTGGCAGAAACAAATCATTATTCCCCTTGGCAATACAGAAACTTGGCTTGTTCAATATTTAAGCTATAGTCAAATTAATGGATATAGAAATAAGCCATCATTCCTGTCTTTAGGTAATATATCTATATAAGGAAAACCAAGACAAAATAGAAAAAAAATAGAAAAATAGAAAAGAGGCACCACCTTGCTAAAAAAAATTTCTATCAACGAGCTTTCTGTTGATATGTACATAGCTGAAATTATTGAAACCCCTGACATTCTCATGCCCAAAAAGAAAAAAGGCATGATAAGGGATGTTAGAATCATTAGTAAATTCATTGAAATAGGCATCCAGCAAGTCGTCATTGACACTGAAAAAGGCCTGGATATTCAAGATATTCCTCCTGCCAATGATTCAAATGCAAGCCCCACATATTTTGATGAGATGATAGAAGAAAAAATAGCTGAATTGCGCAAACAGCTCTCAACACATCACCACGGATTAACATTAGAATGGGGTAGCGCAAAAGATATCTTCAGAACCTCGGCTAGAATCATCCACCAAACCACATTAGCTTTACGTGATAAAGAACAAATTAATACCGAATATTTCAATGAAGCGGCAAAAGCTATATCAAGATCCATATTAAGAAACAAAGATGCCTTAACCTGGTTAGGTAAAGTTAGAATTAAGAAAAACTACTTATATGAGCACTCTGTCAACACCGCCACCCTTATGGGTATATTTGCACAAGCCATCGGCTTACCCCTTGCTGACGCTGAAAAGTGCATTACCGGCGCACTTCTGCATGATTTAGGTGAAGCACACATCAATGAAGAGTTTTTTGAACGTGCAGGACCACTTACACCTGAAGAATATGCTCAAGTTAAAGAGCATGTAAATATTGGCGTAAGCTTAATTAAAGACTCGCCTGAAGTATCAGAGATTTCAAGGAAGATCGTTCAAGAACACCATGAACGATTTGATGGCTCAGGCTACCCACTTGGCTTAAAAGGTGATGAAATATCACTCTACGGAAGGATGTTTGCAATAGTAGACACTTACGATGCTCTCACTAATAATCGATGCTACTGCGATGCAACACCCTCTTCGTTAGGCATGCGCACCTTATTAGAACTCAGTAAGACCCATTTTGATGAAGCCTTGGTACATCAATTCATAAAATGTTTGGGGGTTTATCCTACGGGTAGTTTAGTTAAATTAAATAATGGCTTTCTAGCCGTCGTTATTGCACAAAACATCACATCTCCGATTAAACCTTTAGTCAAAATCATTTATAGTACAAAAAGCAAAACCTATATTGAGCCTAAAATGCTCGACTTAAGCAAAAGCACTCTTGATATTAAAATCCTGAAGTATGAAAACCCTAACGAACATGGCATTAATATTAATAACTTCCTGCCAGAAGAAATAGATTAGTATTCAAACCAGAAACCACCCAAAACAAAGATGATCAAAATGACCCACCAAGCAGTTTTCCGCATAACAACTCAAATCATGTTATTACTTTTTAGCCTTACCAGCTTTAGTCATGCCAAAACCTTAGAAGACACCTCGAAGCTTAATAAAGTTAGCGATTACTTTATGTCACAAATACTTTCTGGTGAAGTCACTGCAGCTTTCTCGTTAATTTCTGCCTACTTAGGTGTGGATGCCGCCTCTTTTGAGGAAAGAGGGAAAAAAGCAGAATTAAACCTGAATCAACTTAATACCAGCTTGGGTAAGCCCTTATCTTATGCACTTCTTGAAAAACAGGCCGTTGGTGAGCACTTTTATAAAGTGATTTATCTTTTGAAATATGAAACAGCTGCACTGGTTTGGGAGATCAACTATTACCAACCAAGTAAAGGCTGGAAGTTAGTCGATATTAACTTCAATACAGATATCAATGCCTTATTTAAGTAAGCCTTGAAATTTACCTAGCCATGGCAGCAAGCATGATTGCTTTCATGGCATCTGGTGACTTAATCACCTCTCCTGCTTGAGCATTCTGTTGATAACCTTGAAGATATTTTGTTTTTAAGCGGCTCAACCAAAACCTGAACGCAGCTAACTCTAATAGTCGAGGCCAGGCCTCATGTTCAATTTCTGAAATAAGTTTTACTGATCCATAAGCATGAACCAAAGCACTTAGTTTCTGCTCATCATAAATATCTTCAGGCCGAATATCTTTAACGGCACATTCATTCGTAGAAAACAAGGAAGGTAATTTTTCGAAATTGACCGCCCAGTCATTTGCAATGACCGCTAAATCAAACAGAAACGCAGTTTTTCCTGCATTATAAAAATCAATCACACCTGTTATTTCGCGACTTTCAAATAAGACATTATCTCGAAACAAGTCACCATGCACGACACCCTGAACACAGCTATCAATCAATGCTTGATAATCTTGATAACGCTCTAAGGCCCGCATCAATAAGAGCCCATCATTTTGAGGCATCAAAGGCCTTAAGACCTTTACCAGACGCTCACACCATTCTAGGGAATGCGGCATATTCTGAATAATTTCAAAATCATTCAGAGCGACATGCATCTTTGCTGTATAGCTGGCTATATTCCGACACAACGCTATATCAGGAAACTCGACCGCCGCCCCCTTTAACTTAGGAACAAGAACCCCATGCTTGGTTTCGACTGACTGAATAGAAAAAACCAACTGACCATTTTTCATTTTTTGAGGAGCAGGTACTGCAAAGCCTTTCTGACTTAAATGACAAGTCAATGCATTGAAGAATGGCAGAGACGCCTCGGGTAAGTTTTCAAAAATAGTCAAGACCCACTGAGAGACAGCATGCTTCTCGGACTCAGACCATACAAAATAATTAGTATTTTCGATACCAGATGAAACCGGTTCAAAGCGCTGCAAGGTGCCTAGGTCATAGGCTTTCAGAATACCAGAAATGACTTTTGCATCGAGAACCGTATAAACAGCCATAAAAACACTCTCTTCAAAACAAGCAAACTATCATAGCCCTTCATGCACTTTAACGAAATCAAACTGAGATCTTTTTTTGTACCTAAGGCTAAATAAATAGCCGTACTAAAAGACAAAACAGCCAGTGTAATTCCCACCAAAAAGGCGTTACAATTGCGCCAATTTTCTATATAGCTAAGCGTTCTCGCCATTCGTCGCTTGTTTCGATAATTCGAAAGTAAGTTCAAATAAAATATAAATTAAATATAGTGTTTAGAAATTGATCCACAAAAATACCTGACTAAATTACTTGGTTATTATATAATCCTTGATCAAGACACAAATTCAGTAATTGATACATTACATTCAATGGGAGAACTCATAGGCATGTCTAACTCCGATAAAGCAGTGAAAGAACTGATAAAACGAGAGTATAAGCATGGTTTCGTGACAAATATTGAGTCCGACACCTTCGAAGTTGGCTTGAACGAATCCATTATTCGCCGTATTTCTGCCAAAAAAAAAGAACCTGAATGGTTGTTGGAATGGCGTTTAAAAGCGTATGACGCTTGGCAAAATATGGAAGAACCAGAATGGGCTAAGGTTAAATTTCCTAAAGTAGATTTCAACTCAATCGCTTATTTTTCTGCGCCTAAATCCAATGAAAATGCACCCAAAAGCATTGATGACGTTGACCCGGAATTACTCCGTACCTATGAAAAACTAGGTATTCCGCTGCACGAGCGTGCAAGGCTAGCCGGTGTCGCTGTCGATGCCGTTTTCGATAGTGTATCTATTGGTACGACATTCAAAGAAAAACTAACCGAAGCTGGCGTTATTTTCTGCCCCATTTCGGAAGCTGTTCATTCACATCCTGAATTGATTAAAAAGTACCTGGGTAGCGTTGTTCCTCAGAGAGATAATTACTATGCGGCACTGAACTCGGCGGTATTCAGTGACGGCTCTTTTGTATTCATTCCAAAAGGTGTGCGCTGTCCACTAGAGCTCTCTACCTACTTCCGAATCAATGAAGCAAACACTGGACAATTCGAACGAACATTAATCGTTGCAGAAGCAGGCAGTCATGTCAGTTATCTTGAAGGCTGTACAGCGCCAATGCGTGATGAGAACCAACTTCATGCTGCCGTGGTTGAATTAGTTATTCTTGATGATGCAGAAATTAAATATTCAACCGTACAAAACTGGTACCCGGGCGATGAAAATGGCCATGGCGGTATCTATAACTTTGTCACCAAGCGCGCAGCGTGTATTGGTAAAAACTCAAAAGTCAGCTGGACGCAAGTTGAAACCGGCTCGGCAATCACCTGGAAATATCCAAGCTGCGTTCTTCGAGGTGACAACAGCGTCGGTGAGTTTTATTCTGTTGCATTAACAAATAATTATCAGCAAGCCGATACCGGCACCAAGATGATTCACCTGGGCAAGAACACCAGAAGTACCATCATAGCCAAAGGCATTTCTGCGGGTAAGAGTGATAGCACCTACCGAGGCTTGGTAAGAATAGGCCCCGGTGCAGAAAATGCGCGCAACTATACCCAATGTGACTCCTTGCTCATTGGTGATCGATGTGGCGCGCACACCTTCCCTTATATCGAAAGTAAGAATAAATCTGCGGTTGTTGAACATGAAGCAACCACCTCTAAAGTCAGCGATGACCAGTTATTCTTATGCAAACAGCGCGGTATTGATGCTGAGCACGCGGTATCCATGATTGTTAACGGTTTCTGTAAAGAAGTTTTTAAAGAGCTTCCTATGGAATTTGCCGTTGAAGCCACCAAATTACTAGAAGTCAGCCTTGAAGGTTCAGTAGGCTAAAAAGAGAGATGACCATGTTAGAGATTAAAAACTTACACGTAAGCGTAGAAGGCCAGGAAATTTTAAAAGGCCTGAATCTAACCATTAAACCAGGTGAAGTACACGCCATCATGGGACCAAACGGTTCAGGTAAAAGCACCCTTTCTCAAGTCTTGGCAGGCAACGAAGCTTATGAAATCACCAGCGGTTCAGTGAGCTACCAAGGAAAGGATTTGCTCGAGATGGCAACAGAAGAACGTGCTCGTGAAGGTATTTTCCTTGCCTTTCAATACCCTGTCGAAATTCCGGGTGTCAGCAATCTTCAATTCATGAAAACAGCCATCAATAATATTCGTCGCCATCGCGGTTTAGATGAAATCAATGCTGGTGAATTTATGAAGCAGGCAAAAGCCAAAATTCAACAAGTCAATCTTGACCCCGTATTTTTGAAGCGCGGCGTAAATGAAGGTTTCTCTGGGGGCGAAAAGAAGCGTAATGAAATTATGCAAATGCTCATGTTAGAACCGACTCTAGCCATACTCGATGAAACCGATTCCGGCTTAGATATTGACGCATTAAAAGTAGTTGCCGATGGCGTCAATGCACTTCGCGGACCCGACAAATCTGTGGTGATGATTACTCACTACCAACGCCTGTTAGATTACATCGTGCCGGACTTTGTTCATGTTCTCGCGAGAGGTCAGATCATCAAGTCTGGCGGCAAAGACTTAGCACTTGAGCTCGAAGCCAAAGGCTATGCATGGTTAGGTATTGAGGAAGAAGCAACAGCTTAAGGGTAGTCGATATGAGTAGCTTAAATACAATCAATTTTGGTGTAGATGCGAGCCCAAAACTGCAAACAGCATTACAAACTTTCAGCGCTGAAAAACAAGCCAAGCTTGGTGAATGGCACATTCCTACCCGTAAAACAGAAGCCTGGAAATATTCATCCAAGCGACTAGGGATGTCTGCCTCTGAAACAGGCGATTCTGATGCAAAGAATGCATCAAATGATGAGCTCAATGAAACCTATACCGAAGCTTATTTATTAAACTGTAACACCTTAATCATCACTAACGGAAAGCCGGAACAAGAGTTTCCTCTTATCGAAGGTTTAAGCATTACAGCTTTTGCCGATTTAAGCGACAGTCAAAGCAATGAAGTCGCTTCTGGTGCAATAGCCAGTGCTGACCACTTAATGTTTGCAGACCTTAATGCCGCGTTTCTTCAAAATGGTGTATTCATTGAGCTTGCAGATAATCAGCAAATCAACAAACCACTCAAAATCGTATTTCAACATTTAGGTGAAGGTAACAGCTTCCCAAGAGTATTTATCAAGCTTGGCAAAAATTCTTCCATGACCATTGTGGAAGAAAGTTGCACTCAAAGCGGTTTAAACACAAGCGATATTGTTGGTAAACAAAATGCCGCAATCTTAAACTCAGTCACCGACATTCATGTATCTGCCAATGCCAAACTAACATTCCTGAAAATGAATCTAGATGCTGATGCATGCCGTCATATTGCCAGCACTGGCGTAGCACTGATGCGCGATGCTCGCATTAATACTTATTGTTTATCATTGGGCAACCAGCTTAATCGTCATGATTTACTGGTTAAAATGATGGAGGCCGGTGCGGAATGTGACTTAAACGGGGTCTGCGTAACAACGGATAAGCAACATGTTGATTGCCATACCTGCATAGAACATATTGCGCCTAACTGCACCAGCAACGAGAACTATCGTTGTATCGCCGATAAACAATCTCAAATCGTTTTTAATGGTCGCATACATATCCATAAAGATGCACAAAAAACACTCGGCTCGATGAGTAACAAGAACCTACTGCTTTCTTCAGAAGCTGAAATTGACTCAAAGCCTGAACTTGAAATATATGCAGATGATGTTAAATGTGGCCACGGCACAACCATCGGACAACTGGATGAAACCGAGCTTTACTATTTAACAACGCGTGGCATCAATCACGAACAAGCTAAGCTAATGCTAACCCTTGGCTTTGTTCTGGAAATTGTGAGAGCAGCACCCGTTATTGAAATAGCGGATTTCTGGGAACAAACTTTAGCCAACATTCTTAGCTTTAAACTCTAAGTAAAGGTAGTACGTAAAACTATGCTTGAAACTATTCGCCAAGACTTCCCTATCCTTAATCAGGAAGTACATAACAAACCGTTAGTCTACCTTGATAGTGCGGCAAGTTCACAAAAGCCCCAATCGGTGATAGATAGTATGGTGCATTATTATCAATGTGATAATGCCAATGTACATCGTGGTGCGCACACACTTGGCGATAGAGCCACGCATGGCTTTGAATCTGCTCGCGACACCGTACAAAACTTTCTGAATGCTGCTTCCAGAAAAGAGATCATCTGGACAAAAGGCACGACAGAAGCGATCAATCTGATTGCGCATGGTTTGTCTGGTTTGCTATCAGAAGGCGATGAAATTATTGTCAGCACTATGGAGCATCATGCCAACATTGTGCCCTGGCAAATGGTGGCTGAGCGAACCGGTGCGATATTGAGAGTGTTAGACGTCAATGATCAGGGTGAGCTAGATCATGCTCAATTAATTCAATTGATAAGCCCTAACACTAAAGTTTTGGCCATGACTCATGTCTCTAATGTTTTAGGTACCATTAATCCGATTAAGCAGTTTATCGAGACAGCGAAAGCATCTAATATTATTACGGTGATCGATGGTGCTCAGGCCGTCCCTCATTTCAAAGTAGACGTTCAGGTTTTAGATTGTGACTTTTATGTGTTTTCGTCACATAAACTATTTGGTCCGACAGGTTTAGGCGTACTTTACGGTAAAACTCAAAGACTCGAAGCCATGCCACCTTATCAGGGTGGTGGCGAAATGATTGAACGTGTTAGTTTTAGTGGCACAACATTCAATCAATTGCCTTATAAATTTGAAGCAGGTACCCCACCAATCTGCGAGGCTATTGGCCTGAAAGCAGCGATCGACTATATCAACACTCAAGATCGGGCTCAAGTTGAAGCACATGAGCGTGCACTTTTAAAGCGTGCAGAAGCCTTAGCAAACGACATTCCGGGCATGCGCATTATAGGCACCTCTAAAAATAAAGTACCTGTGATGTCTTTTCTCATAGAAGGCTTGCACCCTAGTGACATTGGTACATTACTAGACCAACAAGGCATTGGTATTCGAACAGGCCACCACTGCGCCATGCCGCTAATGGAACATTTTGACATTCCGGGCACTGCACGGGCATCTTTTGCTTTTTACAATACTTTAGAAGAAGTCGACACACTTTTTACCGCGCTGGCTAAAATCCAACGCATGTTTGTTTAAAGAGAGATTTATGACGATAACAAACTACGATCCATCGCAAGCGATTACTCTATCTGAAAGCGCCAAAAAACATATTAAGCAAGAGTTAAGCAAGCAACCCGATAAAAAGGGCTTTAAGTTGTTTCTTGAAAAAAGTGGCTGTTCTGGTTTCATGTATGAAACAGAATTAAGTGAAGCGCCAGCAAACGATGATAGAGTTTTTGACTTTGACGAATCAGTGCACGTATTTGTTCCAAATAAAGATATGCCTTTATTATTTGGAACAGAAATTGACTTCATAAAAGTCGGGCTAAACTCAATGTTTCAATTTAAAAACCCGAATGTTAAGGGTGAATGTGGCTGTGGTGAGAGTTTCACGGTTACTGAAGAATAAAGTTTTAAATAGATAAATTTTCAAATACAAAGCGTCGATACATATTTCTAATAGAGAGCATGTTATGTCCGAAAGAGAAGTGGTGGTAACCAATCGAGAGTGTGAAGCCCGATTAGTGCCGTCTGGTACTGAAATCATGATTCCTAAAAACTCTTTTGTCACCATCACCCAAGCTTTAGGGGGAACCTTTACTGTTGCCGTTAATGGCAACCTGGCTCGTATCGACGGCAAAGATGCTGACGCGCTTGGTAAAAAGGTAGAGTTTGAAGAGTTTGAAGTTCCTGCTGATGGCAGTATAAATGAGGATCATGTTTGGGCAGCACTTCGCCAATGCTACGACCCGGAAATACCAGTAAACATTGTCGATCTGGGTTTGATCTATAAATGTGAAATAGTCAAAACATCTGAAGGCAAACATGAAGTTCACATAGAGATGACCTTGACCGCTGCAGGCTGCGGCATGGGACCTTCAATTATCGCCGATGTTGAACGCAAAGTTTCCCAAGTACCCAATGTCGATAATGTCATTATTGAACTAGTATTCGACCCACCCTGGAACAATGATCGACTAAGCGACGAAGCAAAGTTAGAATTGGGGATGCTATAAAGCACTCAATTAATATCGACTACAATTTAAGAGCAGGTAATGAACGCTATTCCTTTAGAGACATACAAAGACAATCCATTCGGAAATTCAATCACCATTAGCGATATTCTCGACACCGTTGAATTTCTCGATGACTGGGAAGAACGTTACAGCTACATCATAGACCTTGGAAAATCCCTTCCTGCTTTTCCGGAATCAGAGAAAACAGAACAAAACCTAGTTCATGGCTGTCAAAGTCAAGTATGGTTAAGTCATTATTATGATGAAAGCGCTAACACCATGTATGTGCTTTTAGAAAGTGATGCGATTATTGTCAAAGGTCTTGCTGCTATCGTTTTAGCTGCGTTAAATGCAAAAACGCCGAAAGCCATCATTGAAGAAGATGTTGAAGCCTTGTTTAACAAAATGGACTTAATGCGACATATTAGCCCAACCCGCGGAAATGGCTTAAGGTCTATGCTGGAGCGCATAAAGACAACGGCTAAGATACATTTAAGGGCTTAAGTATTTCCGTTGACTCAAAATTTCCGGCCCCTGAGCCCCGTCGAAGGGACACTGCCGACTCCTCTGAGTTATACTTCTAAAACATTTCGACAGGCTCAATGAGCGGTACATTCGCTCCCTGAGCCTGTCGAAGGGATACTTAAACTAACTATGAGTTTCATCGTGTACATTTCGACAAGCTCAATGAGCATCAAAAATGAAGCAACCTTCAAGCCTTCAAGAAATTATTTATACCGATGCTAACGCTTACTTTGACGGCCTTATCAATGCGATAAACCAGGCTGAAAGCTCGATAGACTTTGAAGTATATCTCTTTGATAACGATGAACTGAGTAACAGGGTCGTCGATGCTTTAACAAAAGCAGCACAAAAAAATATTAAAGTTCGTCTTCTAACTGATGGTGTCGGAGCTTGTATTAGTTTTTATCAAATTGCCAACAAGCTTTTAAATAATGGTGTTGAAGTCAAAATATTTCACCCCTTACCTTGGCATATAGAGCAATGGCGCTTATCACTTACCACATTCAAAGGTTTGACAAAACTTCTGCATTTATTTTCGTCGATCAATAAACGTGATCACAGAAAACTCATGATTATTGATCAACGCACAGCCTGGTTAGGCAGCTTTAATATTAGCCAAAAGCACCTTCCAAAAGAAAATAAAGGCGACCACTGGAGAGATACCGCTATACAAATAAAAGGCATGGACCTTGAAGCTCTGCAAATTGCCTTTGATTCTTGCTGGAACAAAAGCCCCAAAAGACAAACTGCCCTGCATCTACCTTCAAGTCCTTTCATGTTTAATTTTACAAGAGCACTTAGAATTAGGCAGCACAAAAGATTTCTAAAGCGGATTAAAGAAGCAAACGAAAAAATATGGATTACCAATGCTTATTTTGTGCCGGACAAAAAGCTTCTTGAAGCACTCGTTTATGCCAGTTATCGTGGCGTAGATGTAAGAATTCTATTACCTAAAACCTCAGATATTTTTTTCATTCCCTGGGCTTCCGCTTATTTTTATAGCCGTTTATTGAATTCAGGCATCCGTATCTTCGAGTTCCAATACAGAATGCTTCATGCCAAGACCCTTATCATAGATGATTGGGCCTCAATTGGATCAAGCAACTTGAATCGACGCAGCCTTCATCATGATTTAGAACTGGATTACAGCCTTCAACTTTCTGAAAGCAAAAAAATATTATCGAATAGTTTTGAAACTGACTTACGCGAATCTGAAGAATTAGATGCCAAGCGCTTTAAACAAACACGAGCCTGGCAAAGAATCATAGGTGGCTTGTTAGTTTTCCTCCTGGCAAGATGGGTTTAAACTAAAATGCCTATATCTACCAAGCAATGAGCACATCATCTTCTTGAATATTCAACCTACCTGGATCAACTGAAATAGTGCCACTCGCAAAATTTGGGTGCACTTGAGAAACAGTTAAAGCTGTTTTGACATTTTCTAAATCGATACCTGATAAACGATCTGAGTCATAGAAATTAGATGTTCGATATAAAGCCAAGGTATCACCCGGACGAATACCCGAGCTGGCACCTGCTGAAAAGTGTAAGGTTTTTCCTTCTACCCGAGAAATACGTGTCATAAACGGCTGGCAACTTACCTGCTCTGTCACATTCGTTGCCATTTTATTCAAGACCTGTGCTATCTGCTGACCATATTCTTCATTCCAAAAAGCGGGTGACTCAAAACCAACATGCTCAGTTAAATCTGCTCGCCATTCCCCACGCGTAGCAAATTGTTTTTGCCAGACAATTTCACCACTAAAGCCATCATGCACAAATAGATCGACAAGGAATTGTCTGTTCTGGTTAGTTTGACCCGCTAAACGCTTCAACTTGCTCCAATAACTTGTTTCGAAGACATCGGAATCTTCAAGACTCAAATCACGAATAACACCTGAGACCACAAACTGAACGCCCGCCTGTTTTGCATAATCTGCAGCATTCGAAACCGTTAGCTGCTCAGTATAATGACTAGGTGCATTTTGAAGGTCGGCATACAAAGTGACTTGACTTTGCTCATACACCACAAGTGCATCTTGCTCCTTCAAGCGCTGACTTAACTGACCAGCCAAGCCACGCTCAATATTTTCAAGCCCGCCCATATTCACTTGAGCAGGCACCTGCAAAGAAAAGCCCAATACAGCCACCTTCTTTTTATACTGACTAGACTGCGATACTTCACATAAGGGTCGATTACTAATATCAACATTTAAGGTTAAAACAAGATAACCGTTCTCTTGTTTCTCGCTAAAAATAACGCTCTGATTTATCTGAGCACGACTATTTGAGCTAAAATCAGCTTCTTGAGCATTACTCATGTTAATAGAGCGATTACTATCAAGTCCTGCATCATATTGATAAACCGCTTGGCGAAGTGCATCCTTCATCGCCTGCTCTCGCGCTAAATTATAGCCCCCATGTTCAATGCTTGCCCGCCCCGTTACCTGAATCCAAACAGCAGAAGCAGAACCCGAAAATAATAGAATAAAAAGGACAGTACAAAGCTTAGAACTTATAAATCTGGACATATCTTTCCCTTCTAAGAAGATAAACACAAAAGAACGGCATACATATTCCGAAAAAAACGCTTTTTATAGCAAGCTAGCTTTATATAGAAAAAGTTATGCCAACTTAAATTAATACCTTGGTTTTTTGTATATCACGTCTTTCTAAAAACATTTACCCGACAATGAAGTATAAAAATAAAAAAATCTTGGCACATAAAGTTACAAAGCGTGACGTGCGCTGCGTTGTCAAAGTAAACTTTCAGCTACACTTATTAAAGTTTCGACATTAAAGTAAGCAGTCTTTAGAGTATGGTTGAACAGTTCTGCTCTATTCTGAATACTTTGTCGCCTATAATCATCGGGTTACCATCAATAGCAACGCTTTAGGAACAAGGACAACATGAGCCTCAGAGTTACAACCCACCTAAACCGACGACTAAATTTTTTATTCTCAGGCTTAATTTGCCTCTGCTATAGCAGCCAAGCAATGAGTGGTTATAAAGCCTTCCTTGATCCAAGATCAATGGCCATGGGTGGAACAGGTGTTGCTGCCGCAACCAAGTTTAATGCATCTGCCCATAACCCAGCTTTAATTGCATTTAACCGGGGCGATAAGCCGGATAAAATTTATATAAGCAGCTCTCTAGGAACCCGCGAATTATATAATGTCGACTTAAATAGTGATATTTTGGAGTATCAGAATTCGGGTATCGAAACAGATTTTATTAAGGCCGTAAGAGCAGGGCCTAGTAATTTAACTGAAGCGAGAATAGAAGCTGATCGTCTGAGAGCTATCTTGAACGATAAAGAATTCAGTTCTTATCGTTCTGATGAAATGACTGCATTCAGTCTACTTGTTGATACCGAACCCGTTACTATTAACGTCTTTACACGTAGAGAAATACGCGATATGACGGTTATTGTTAATAGAGACAATGAAACCATTGATTTAGCACTGGAGCTGCTAGAAGAAGGATCGTTAGTTGGCGATATAACTAACGATTTACGCTCATCTGTTGATAGTACTTATTTTGACTTTAGTGAACTAGGTGCAAGTGTTGCAACCACCAACGTTATAGACTACAACATGCCTATTTCTTGGGGCTTCACGCCAAAATTAATTCAATATAGAGCATCTCACATATCCAAAAAAATCACTGATTACGATGTCAATAATCCAGACCAGCCCTTTGTTAGTGAAAGCAACCTTGAGTGGAACCTGGATGTGGGCTTTGCCATGCTATTTACCGATGACTTTCTGGAAGAAGAATTTGGCTTGGATGGCTGGTGGCTTGAAGGTGAATGGGTTTTTGCATTCTCCGGCATGAACATGTTTCCAACAGATATAAAATCGTATTCCCCTGCCCGCTTCAATCCAGACTTTCCCGGCAGTAGACCCGCTGTACAAGCACTTTATCAAATAGGACTTGCTCATTATCGAGAAAAATACATGCTAACCTTAGATATCGAACTCACCGAAGATAATGTATTCAGAGACTTTGAAGGCAGCTCTCGTTTCATTTCCATGGGAGGAGAATATTATTGGCGTGACGACTTTCATTTACGAGGCGGTCTTCGTGTTAATGCTTCTGTTACCGAAAAGGGAGCAAAAGAAGCAACAACTCTAACCGGAGGATTTATGTATCAACCTCATGGTTTCAGTATTGAAGCAGCAGCCATGTATAGTCAATATGAAGTCGGTGGTACAGTCGGTTTTGGCCTTGCTTTCTAGGCCATAAGCTCCGACCATACTGACTTTATGCTTCCCTTTATCAGGTATGACCATGCAAGTATTTCTCGTTGGCGGTGCGGTTAGAGACCAACTCTTAAATATCAAAAGTAAAGATAAAGACTGGGTGGTTGTCGGCAGCTCTCAAAAAGAAATGCTGTCCAAAGGCTATATTCAAGTCGGGCAGGATTTCCCGGTATTCCTCCATCCATCTACCCAAGAAGAATACGCATTAGCAAGAACAGAAAGAAAACAAGGTAAAGGCTACACTGGCTTTATTTGCAACAGCTCTGACTCTGTCACCTTAGAAGAAGATTTAAGACGTCGTGATTTAACGATTAACGCCATGGCTCAAAGCGAAGATGGCTCAATCATAGATCCTTACGGCGGCCAAAAAGACTTAGAAAAAAAACTTCTTCGGCATGTATCTCCTGCTTTCACAGAAGACCCTTTAAGGGTATTACGTGTCGCTCGATTTGCGGCACGCTATCAACATCTTGGCTTTAACCTTGCCGAAGAAACCTTAGAACTAATGAAACACATCACCGATACGGGTGAATTAGATCATTTAGTTGCCGAAAGAGTCTGCCAGGAAAGTTCTCGCGCTTTAGGTGAAGAATCGCCTCAAATTTTTTTTGAACTACTCAGAAAAGTTGGCGCACTCAAGGTATTATTCCCGGAAATTGATGCACTATTTGGCATACCACAACCTGAAAAATACCACCCGGAAATTGACTGTGGCATACATACTTTAATGGTCTTGGAGCAAGCATCAAAGCTCAGCAGCAATACAGCTATCCGTTTTGCATCTTTAACTCACGATTTAGGGAAAGCGCTATCTGACCCCGCTAAGCTACCCCACCACTATGGTCACGAAAAAACCGGACTTAAACAGATAAAAGCACTATGCAAGCGCTTTCGCTTTCCGAATAACTTTAAAGAACTCGCGCTTTTGGTGAGTGAATACCACACTCATATCCACAAAGCCTTAGAACTAAAACCGCAAACTATTCTGAAAGTACTCAAACAATGCGATGCTTTCAGAAGACCTGAACGATTTGAAGCAATGTTAATCTGCGCAAAAGCAGATTCTCGAGGTAGAACCGGGTATGAAATGATTGACTACCCTCAAGCCGATTACTTTCGAGAAACATTAACAAACACCCAAGCGATTCAAGCAAAGCATTTAGTTGCTCAAGGTTATAAAGGTAAAGAGCTAGGAGAAAAAATTGATTTAGAAAGGCTTGAGGCGATTAGAAACACCCCGAAGCCTGCAATATCTTAAGATGCGCAATACTAGACTCCACCCTTGAAACCGAGCTGGCGCCAAGCTTCAAAACTAACAACCGCAACCGCATTAGACAAGTTCATGCTGCGACTAGAAGGCAGCATTGGAATACGCAAACGATGCTCTAAATTGAAAGACTCTAAAACCACATCAGGCAAACCCGCTGTTTCCGATCCAAAAAGCAAAACATCACCTTCTTGATAATGAATTTGGTCATGAGGTCGACTGCCTTTTGTTGTGCAAGCAAAAACTCTTGCATCACCCATTACTTCAAGAAAAGCAGCATAATTTTTATGGCGAAATACTTTATTTAGATCAGCATAATCCAAACCGGCTCTTCGTAGTTTTTTCTCTTCTAAATCAAAGCCTAAGGGTTCGATCAAATGTAAACAACAACCATTGTTGGCAATCAAGCGAATGATATTTCCAGTATTTGGCGCAATACGTGGTTCAAAAAGAGCTATTTGAAACATAATTTTAAACTAACAAGAATGGGTTTCAGGGGAGTATTCGGTGTGACCTAAATAAAAAGAGTAGTTTTGTATAAAAATAAACACTTGCTATTATAGACCTTTACAAAAAACAGCCTTGCAAAGATCTATAATTTTAATTGCCGCTAGAAAGCAACATTAATGCGCTGTTTGATCTGCTTCAGCCGCTTCTTTTTGTCTTTGCATGACAGCTTGTGCAAAAATCGCGTCAAAGTTAACCGGCGCTAGCATCATTGCAGGAAAGCTTCCTTTCACAAGAACCGTATCAATCGTTTCACGTAAATATGGAAATAAGAGATTTGGGCAAAATGCACTTAGCGCTTGCGCCAAGTGATTTCCTTCAAGCCCCTCTACAACAAAAATACCCGCTTGCTGTACTTCGACAATATATGCCGTCATGCTATCAACAGTCACCGTCAGGGTCACTGAAACAACGACTTCATAATGATTATCGCCAAGTTTGGCGTTCTTGGTATTTAAATCCATTTTGACTTCTGGCTTCCACTGCTTCTGAAATACAGCAGGTGAATTTGGCGACTCAAAAGAAATATCTTTTACATAAATACGCTGAAGTGCAAAGTTTGCTTGTGCTGGTTGATCAGCCTCATTTTGGTTTTCATTCTCAGACATGTGACATCCTAATTTTTCTGTAAATAGAAGTTAATTTTAGATAAATTTTATACTAGGCGTTGAACTCAAAAATTGCGAGTGCACACCTCACTTTTTTATATTTTACTCATTTAAAGCCAGAAGTTTATCGAGCTCTCCCGACCGTTGAAGATCCATAAGATCGTCACAGCCACCGATATGACGCTCTCCAATCCAAATTTGCGGCACCGTTCTTTGACCAGATTTTTGCATCATCTCTTGCCTTAAAGCTGAATCCATATCGATATTTATTTCTTCAAATGGCACTGACTGTTGTTGGAAAATCGACTTCGCCCTAAAACAGAAAGGACAGTACTGAGAAGAATACATAACAATATGCGGCGTTTCTAAACTCATTATTTTTTCCAAGTAAACTATTTAGGTCTAAATCAACTACTTTTTAACTAAAGGAAGATTCGTCGATTTCCATTCAGAAATGCCACCGGACATTCTGCAAACATTCTCAAAGCCTTCAGCTTGCAGCAGCTTACCCGCCATACCGGAATGCTGACCCATTTTATCAACCAAAATAATGTGCTTGCCTTCAAACTTTTTCAGTTCGAGAGCGCGTTCTTTTAAACTATCAAAAGGAATATGAATAGAGCCAGCAATTCGACCTTCTGAATATTCTTTCTTTTCTCGAACATCCACGATGACAGCCTCATCCTTATTCATCATCAAGGTTGCTATCTGTGGGCTTACCGCCTTCCCAGAACGGGATTTTTCTGAAAACCAAAGTGCCGCAAGTAATGCAACAAACAATCCTGACAATTCAATATGACTACTAACAAATTCAAATAAACGATCCATTCTTTAATCTCATAGCTAACGCGAATATAAGGTGCGACATTATACACATGGCCAAAGAGCGACCACAACTAAAGCCAAATAACTCTCCGCGCTTTATTTGCCTGACCACACCTAAATTAACTCAACAATTGAGTTAATTTTTCAGACAAAGTCGCCATCACCCTTAATTCACGTTAAAATCCATGCTCTAAGCTATCTTAAATAACCTAAGCTATCTTAAATAACCTAAGTTACCTTAAATAACCTAAGTTACCTTAAATAAATAGTAGAACTGATTTTTTCATACCAAATGAGGAAGTAACTCGTATGCGCAAACAAACGATGGCGTTGATTATTTTGGATGGCTGGGGCTATCGTGAAGAAATGGACTCAAATGCAATCAAGCAGGCAAACATACCTTTTTGGGATAAAATCTGGACCGAACAAGCACACACCCTAATAAAAACATCCGGTATGGCTGTCGGCCTTCCTGAAGGGCAAATGGGAAATTCTGAAGTTGGTCATATGAACTTAGGCGCAGGCCGTATTGTTTATCAAAATTTCACTCGAATTTCTAAAGATATTGAAGATGCTACCTTCAACGAAAACCCCGCTCTAATCAAAGCCGTTGACAAAGCTATTGCGAATAACAAAGCGGTTCACATTCTTGGTCTTCTTTCTCCTGGTGGCGTCCACAGTCACGAAGATCATATCGAAGCGATGATCGATATGGCAGCAAAACGCGGTGCAAAAGAAGTGTATGTTCATGCATTTCTTGATGGAAGAGATACGCCACCTCGTAGCGCCGAAAGCTCTCTTGCCAAAATTGACCAACAATTAAAGAACCTGAAAATCGGCAGAATCGCCACCATGATTGGTCGCTATTTTGCGATGGACAGAGACAACAGATGGGATCGTGTCGAGAAAGCCTATAACTTACTAACGTCAAATGAAGCTGAACATATTTATTCAGACCCCATCGACGCATTACACGCCGCCTATACTCGAGAAGAGGATGATGAATTTCTAGCAGCGACGGTGATTAGACCCGAAAACAGTCGTGAAGCAAAAGTTAATGATGGCGATTCGATAATTTTTATGAATTTCCGCGCGGATCGCGCCAGAGAGATCACCCGCAGCTTTGTCGAGCCAGGCTTTAATAATTTCCAACGAAAGCGGGTTGCTAAGCTCGCAGATTTTGTCATGCTCACCGAATATGCTGATGACATAAAAACCAGCTGTGCCTACCCACCAAGCACCTTGATCAATTCGATTGGGGAATACATGGCCAAACTCAATAAAACCCAACTTCGCATTGCAGAAACTGAAAAGTACGCACACGTTACCTTCTTCTTTAGTGGCGGAAGAGAGTCACTTTTTGACGGAGAAACCAGAGAACTCATTCCCTCGCCTGACGTGGCAACTTATGACCTACAGCCAGAAATGAGTGCGCCTGAACTTACCGATAAATTAGTCGCCGCCATTGAAAGTGGCGACTACGATTTAATTGTGTGTAACTATGCAAATGGAGACATGGTAGGCCACACAGGAAAATTTGATGCTGCCGTCAAAGCTGCAGAATGCCTTGATAAATGCCTAAAGCGCATTGCCGATGCCATTCAAGCTTCCGGAAGCCAATGCTTAATTACTGCCGATCATGGCAATGCCGAACAAATGAGTGATCCCTCGACAGGCCAGGCATTTACCTCCCATACCACCTCACCTGTGCCTTTAGTCTATATTGGCGAACAAAATATTAAACTTAAAAGTGAAGGTAAATTAAGTGATATCGCGCCATCAATGCTAGACCTTATGTCCTTGGATATTCCTGAAGAAATGACAGGGCATTCACTTATCCAACATTAAATTGAAAACGCGACAAAGACTAAGGAAGTAGCCTTTTATCTCGAGCTAGCTTGATCTAAGATCAAGCTAGCAGTTAGCATCACATTTAAAGTCTAAGGTTTAAACACCGACGGACTATAATGAAAAGTCTCTAGCATTTTCTTTCCGAATAAAGTTGAAATAATGAAACCAGCCAACAAAAAGCATTTTTTCAATTCCTTTCACAATAAAGTCTCATCAATATTGTTGTTTATGTTGTTGTTTATGTCGTTAATTATTTTATTTCCTCCTCAGACATATGCAGAAGATACACTGGCTGATATACCCCAAGAAGAATCAGAAGCCAAGCTAGAAAAATTAAAAGCAGGTATAAAAAAAATGACCAATTGGCTTTTCAGTGCCAATAATGAAAAATCAGGTTTGAATAAAGAGCTCGAACGCAATGAACTCAAAATAAACCAGCTCAGTAAAAAGATTCGTTCCAGCAAGCAACAAATTGAGAACAATAAAGAAGAACTTCTAGCACTCAATAGAGAACTGAAAGAACTGAATTCCACCCTTAAAACACATCGACATTTTTTAGAAAAACAAATTCAGGTGGCCTATTTTCAAGAGGAACACTCAAAGATAAAACTGCTACTGAATACTGACAATCCACAAGATATCGCTCGGCAAATGCGCTACTTCGACTTTATTAAAGACGCCAGAAAAGCAAAGATAGATGAAGTCTATACACTTCTAGGACAAATCAGATCAACTGAAAGCAAGATTCAACAAAAGACCCAGAAGTTAGAACTTAAAACAAGTCAGCTCGAATCGAGCCAATTAGAGCTAAGACAGACATTAAAAAACAAACAACAACTACTAGTTAAGCTTGAAAGCAGTATTAAAAGTAATACTCATCGGCTAGAAAAAATGCAGGCCGATCAATCCAGACTTAAATCACTACTAGAGGAGCTGGAAACTTCGCTCATAAACATTGATTTACCAAGTGATTCTGCCCCATTTTCGACACAAAAATCTAAACTTCCTTGGCCAAGCCATGGTAAAGTAGTTGCCGAATTTGGTTCTAGCGTGGCAAATGGTAAATTAGCCCTAAACGGTATTCGTTTTGCGTCAACAGAAAATAATGCTGTAAAGTCGATATATTCAGGCCGCGTAATTTTTGCTAATTGGATCAGAGGCTTTGGCTTGCTCCTCATAGTCGATCATGGCGATCAATTTATGAGCCTTTATGGTAATAACAAAAACCTCACAAAAGAAACAGGAGACTGGGTTCGTGCCGGAGAAACTATTGCCATTTCTTCAGAAAGCACAACAAGTCTTGAATCAGGGCTATACTTTGAAATCAGAAAACAAGGTAAACCCTTAAACCCACGTCAGTGGTTAAGATAATAAATACTCGGGATAGTGTTAATGAAACTCAAGTCACCTTCTTTATTTTTCCTGCATACACCAAAAATAAACTACAAAAAAATTGTCCGGAATAGCGTACTCAGCACCTTTCTTGCTGGCTCAACACTACACGCTAATTTTTTGTATGCCGATAATAGCATTACAAATACTGAACCAATGGTTGAGTCTACATCTGAGAAACCTGAACTAGAAGCCTTACCTTTAGATGACCTTCGAAAATTTACGGATATTTTCGGCAAAATCAAAAATGATTATGTGGAAGAAATTGATGATGCCACCTTGCTGAAATACGCCATAAGAGGCATGCTTTCAGGCTTAGACCCTCACTCAGCCTACTTAGAGCCGAGTGCATTTAGCGACCTGCAAGAACATACATCGGGAACATTTGGAGGGGTCGGTATTGAAGTAGGCATGGAAAACGGTTTTATAAAAGTCATCGCACCTATCGATGATACTCCTGCACAGGAAGGAGGTATTGAAGCCGGCGACTTAATTATCAAGTTAGATGAAACACCGGTAAAAGGCATGAGTCTTGACCAAGCTGTAGACAAAATGCGCGGCGAAGAGGGTACAGATATAACACTCACTGTCGTACGCGTTGGAGAGCGTGAACCACTGGCTATCAAACTGACTCGCGCCATTATTCAAGTTACCAGTATTAAGACCCTGCCTATCGATAATAAATACGGCTACATTCGTATTACGCAATTTCAAGCACAAACCGGCACTGACTTTGCCAAAGGCCTCGTTAAACTCAAAGAACAAACGGAAGGGCTCTCTGGCATAATTATCGATCTACGCAATAATCCAGGCGGTGTACTTTTAGCAGCTGTTGACGTTGCTGATCAGTTATTAGATGACGGTTTAATCGTGTATACCAAAGGTCGCTCAAAAGCAGCTCAAGTTGAATATAAGGCTAAAAAAGGCGATGACGCTAAAGACATTCCAATTATCGTATTGATTGACGGCGGCTCTGCATCTGCCTCAGAAATTTTAGCCGGCGCACTTCAAGATCATAACCGTGCCGTTGTCATGGGCACACAAAGCTTTGGCAAGGGATCTGTCCAGAATGTCATGGCATTGGATACGGAGTACGGCTTAAAACTAACAACGGCAAGATATTTCACGCCAAACGGTCGTTCAATTCAGGCTCAAGGCATTATCCCTGATATCGAAGTCAATAGAGCTAAATTAAGCGATGAAAAACTGTCTAATAACTTTAAAGAGGCTGATTTAGCCGGACATTTAAGTAATGGTAATGGCAATACCGATCAAGACAAGAAAACACAAAAGAATGAACATGAGGATGAATCTGAAATCAGCCGACAAAAACAAATTCTAGCAAAAGACTTTCAATTACAAGAAGCATTAAGTCTTCTGAAAGCCATAGATATATTAAAAATAAAAGAAGCCAAACATATGACAGACAGCAAAGCCAAAAGTGATCAAGAGGACGCGACTAAGCCGGAAAGCGCATCACTTTAAATGACTGTTTTAGGTTTACTAAAAAATAAAGCAAATATCTTCAGCCCCATTTTAGAGTTGAAGATACTTGTTTTAATTGTATTTGCTTGCTGCTTTTCATATTACGCTAAAGCAGACTTTGATCAAGCCCCCACGATTGCCATTATAATCGATGATATGGGCCATAGTTATGATCAAGGTGTAGAACTGATTAACCTTCCCTTCCCTTTAACCTTATCTTTCTTACCTGAGCGACCATTTACAAAACGCTTAATAGAAATGGCTAAGTTCCATCATAAAGAAATTATGCTGCATTCTCCCATGCAAAATAGTATGGGATATGATCTTGGCTTTGGTGGTTTAAAGAAAGGTATGTCAGAAACAGCACTAAAACAAACGCTTATAAATAGCTTCCAAAAAGTGAGCCATATGGTGGGTATAAATAATCATATGGGGAGTATATTAACAACTGACCCTATTGCCATGAGATGGGTAATGGAAATTATCAGAGAGCACCCATTTTACTTTGTAGATAGCCGCACCTCTGCTGAGTCAGTTGCAGCCGATACAGCGACACAATTCAATATCCCTAACTTAAGCAGAGATGTTTTTCTGGATCACGTCCAAAATAGAGACTTCATTCAAGGTCAATTTTTAAAGCTAGTGGAACTCGCTAAAAAGAATGGGACCGCAATAGCCATTGGACACCCTCACCCAGAAACAGTGGAATACCTTAGCTGGGCCTTATCTAAACTCGATGAAAAAGGGGTTGCCATTGCATCTATTAGTGGGCTCTGGCAAATAAGAAACCCACAACGTGACATTCAAAAAGAGCTAGCAAAAAGCCCCTCTCAAAGGGCGACTCAATTACGCCTTGCTGACTATTCCTATAAGACGGAAAAAATATCGTATTAAACCTAGATCCTGCAATCTACTTGGGTTTCGAATATAAAACTTTAATCAATACGCATTTCAATTCCACAAGCAGACATATGCGCTTTTGCTTCTTGTACAGTATATTCTCCAAAATGAAAAATACTCGCCGCCAGCACTGCATCAGCACCACCGAGATTCACTCCGTCTGCCAAGTGCTGTAAATTCCCTACCCCACCAGAGGCGATCACAGGAATGGAAATCGCATCGGTAATTGCCTTAGTCACACCTAAGTCAAAGCCATTTTTCATACCATCCTGATCCATACTGGTCAGTAAAATTTCACCCGCACCGTAAGCCGCCATTTTCTTAGCCCATTCTACGGCATCAATGCCCGTTGGCTTTCTACCACCATGGGTAAAAATCTCCCATCGATCAAGCTCACCATTTTTACTCACTTTCTTAGCATCAATGGCGACCACAATACATTGGCTGCCAAAACGTTCAGCCGCTTCTTTTACAAATTCGGGATTAAACACAGCTGCGGTATTGATAGCCACTTTGTCTGCACCAGCATTCAACATAATACGAATATCTTCAACCTTGCGAATACCGCCACCAACAGTAAGCGGAATAAATACCTGACTAGCCATTTTCTCTACGATATGCACCATGGTATCTCTACCCTGATGGCTTGCCGTAATATCTAGAAAGGTGATTTCGTCTGCGCCCTGCTCGTCATATTTTTTAGCCACTTCGACAGGGTCACCCGCATCACGAATATCGACAAACTGAACACCTTTAACCACACGACCTTCATCAACATCCAAACACGGAATTATTCGCTTAGCTAAGCCCATTTAAGGCATCTCCAAAATAGTTTCATCTTCAAATTGATCACAATAAGCTTGTGCTTGTTGCAGACAGCTATAACTTACCTGACCAATGCGCAAAGTTTTTCAAAAGCTGAAGACCTGAATGCTGACTTTTTTCAGGATGAAATTGCACAGCAAAAATATTGTCTCTAGCAATTGCAGCCGCTATTGAATGACCATATTGTGTTTGGCCAACAACGTAGTTTTCACCTAAAGCCGGGTTTTCGCCGGAATCAGCAGGCACGTAATAACTATGCACAAAGTAGAAACGAGCATTATTTTCGATCCTACTCCACAAAGGATGGTCAAGCTTTTGATTAACTTGGTTCCAGCCCATGTGCGGCACTTTTAAACGCTGAGCATTTTCTTTCAGCGCATCACCAAAATATAAAACATTTCCAGCAAATAAACCTATCCCTTCCACACCATCATTTTCTTCACTGTGTTGAAGCAAAGCCTGCATCCCCACACAAATCCCTAAAAAGGGACGATCCACGGAGACTTCCTTTACAAGTTGATCGACATTCAAGCGCTTCATTTCAGCCATACAATCCCGCATAGCACCCACACCGGGAAGCACTACCTTGTCGGCATTTCTGATTTTCTCGGCATCGGAAGTAACGATAACATTTACATCAGGCGCGACGTTCTCAAAGGCTTTAGAAACGGAATGAAGGTTTCCCATACCATAATCAATAATGGCAATTGTATTCATCTTGTTTGCCTATAAAAGTTTGCTCATTCAAAATAAAAGACCTCATATATGAGGCCTGAAGGTGATTTATCTTTATCGCCACTATTCAAATAAGGCTATCTTTCTTTATTCCTCCCCTTTTTCAGGGGAGGTTTCATCTTTTATCCCTCCCCCTTTTCAAGGGGGAGGGGACTTTTAGAGAGTTCCCTTGGTAGATGGCATCATCCCCGCCATACGATCATCTAGCTCTAGCGCCATTCGTAAGGCACGACCAAATGCTTTAAAAACCGTTTCTATTTGGTGGTGAGCATTTTTACCTTTTAAATTATCAATATGCAAAGTCACTTGCGCATGATTCACGAAGCCCTGAAAAAACTCATAGAAAAGATCAACATCAAAGCCACCAACTGAACCTTTCACAAAAGGAATATTGTATTCCAAACCGGGACGACCTGAAAAATCAATCACAACACGAGAAAGCGCCTCATCAAGCGGCACATAAGCATGGCCGTAGCGGCGAATACCTTTCTTGTCACCAACCGCTTTGGCAAAGGCTTGACCCAAAGTTATACCCAGATCTTCAACCGTATGATGATCATCAATATGCAAATCACCTTTGGCAACTGCATCGATATCGATCAAACCATGCCGACAAATTTGATCCATCATGTGCTCTAGAAATGGCACGCCTGTATCAAACTTGGCATCACCCTTGCCATCCAGATTAATACTTACCTGAATTTGGGTTTCTAGGGTATTTCTTTCTACTTGGGCCTTACGTTCAGCCATTTAACCCTCCAAGGGATATATCATTCATTAAATATTTTCTTTATGTGCCAGTGTTGAAATTAAACCAAAGCACCTTTTAAATTATCAATATATTCATCGACCATGCTATTAAATTCATGCTTAACAACAGGACTAATCGCCAGCTTTAATAAGCCAGGCAATGGAATCGTTAGTTCAGCAGAGGTCTTAAAGTGGATATCTGTACCTTTAGAACCTTCAGTGATGTTCCAAGCACCTGATACAACACCATTGCCCTCGCCTTTGATGGGTGACCAGGTAATAACAGCGTTAGATTCATCAGGTGAATATTTACAGGCATAAATAGTCTGGATTGCATGATCACCCAAACCGACCTTTTCCATTTCCCAACGAAAACAGTTATCACCTAAGTCAGTTAAAGCTTCAACTTTAGGGAAATGGCTAGCAGAACCTGGTACATCTGCAAGCAAAGCAAATACAGTATCTTTATCTGCTGAAACGGAAAATTTACGATCTAATTCAATGTTTACTTTAATGGTCATATCCTACCTCAGTATTATTATCTAAATTTAACCCTCTTAAAGGGGTATTGATTTTAAAAATTGCATTTAAACGCGACTTTAAACAAATTTTCATCATCTATAAACTGAAGCGAATAATAAACAGTTCGACAACAAAAAGCCATGATAGGATAGCAGCCGCTTTTGCTATTTAAACAACGGAGACAGACATGAGTAAACCTATAAAAATAGCCCTTTTCTTCATTATTGGCTTTCCCCTACTAATAGTGTCTGCTTTGTTAAGTGTATTTCTTTTTACAGATGCCAACGATTTCAAACCCACCATCGAAGAACAAGCCAAAGTGCGCGTTGGGCTTAACCTTAAAATAGAAGAGGATCTTAGCTGGTCGCTTATTCCTATTGGCCTCGAAATTAATAAATTAAAAATCCTAGACCAGCATGAAGCAGCTTTCGCTTCAGCAGATAAAATTGTCGCCAGCATCGATTTTTGGTCGCTGTTTGACGGCGCTCCAAAAGTTCAAACCCTTTTGCTTGATGGCTTGAAACTAGAACTCATTCAGACAAGCGATACCGATAATAATTGGAGTAATATTTTACCCCCAAAGTCTGATGATGAATCCAAGCCAGTTGAAGAAAAACAAACTGTATCCGAGTCCACAGATATCAATAACGCTCTTAATTTTCTGGTTGAATCATTTCAGTTAATCAACACCAACATTCACTTTAAATCAAAGCCCAATGAGATAGACCTAAGCATCAAACCGCTAGACCTATCTCTTACAAACATAACACTGGATGAGACCTTCCCACTTTCACTTTCATACTCTCTAAGCGAAACAAAAAACCAGATAAACATCGAATCAACATTAGAGGCCAGCCTGTTTGCTTCCAAAGATCTAACTAAATTCACCTTGTCGAAGCTGCAAAATAACTATGAACTTAGTGCGCCAAACATAAGCGCAAAACCAATCAAACTGAATTTGGCGTCCAATGTCGATATAGACACAAAAGCTGAATCGGTCGATATATCCTCCCTGTTAATATCATTAAATAATTTAGGGCTTGAAGGCCATGCAAAAATCAAAAATTACAGCACAGACTTAAGTGTCAATTCTGAGATATCAATCCCTAGCTTCTCACTTAAAGCACTCTTACAAAGCTTAAGCATTGCCCTTCCAGAAATGCAAAATAAACAAGCACTTGAAAAAGTCAGCCTGTCTTCCACGATTAATCTTGAAAATAAACTTTTTAGTTTAAACGCCATCAATATCAATTTAGACAAAACCTCTTGGAAAGGCGACATCAGTCACTCTATGGACACGACCGCCTCTAAAGTGCGCTTGAAAGGAAACAAAATTAATCTTGATGATTACCTTCCTCCTGAGAGTGAGGCAAAAGCTAGCGATGAAAAAACAAATACCGACACAGCAAATACTGAAGCAAACTCTCCGCTACTACCGATAGAGACACTCCAAAAACTTAATTTAGACATCGAACTTCAGCAAGACAGTATTAGCATCAAAAACATTGAGACCAATAAGGTCGTGGTGGCCTTTAAAGCAAAAGATGGAAAACTACTACAAACCTTAAATGGCAATTTATTTGAAGGTACATACTCCAGTAAGGCCACTATCAATGTTCAAGCTAAAGAAGCTCTTTGGACTAGCGAACAAAACATTAAAAATCTAAATCTTGCACCTATTTTCGAGAAATTGAATATCGAAGCCTTAAAGGAATATGGCAATATTGCGGGTTTATTGAATCTTAGCGCTAAGACCAGTCTTGCTGGAAACACTGTCAACACACTAAAAACATCAGCTGCTAGCAATGTAGATTTCTACATAGATAAAGGTGCCTTCGAAGGGCTTAGCCTGAATGCCCTGACCTGCAAGGGCTTTGCGCTAATCAATAAAGAAACCGTAGACACCTCAACATGGCCACAAGCAACACCGTTTAACACCTTAAAAGGCAGCGCCTCACTCAAAAATGAAATATTAGATACCCGTTTCGACCTAATCACCTCGGGCATACATGCCGATAGCAAAGGTTCTGTGGATATTTCCAAAAATAAGGTCAACATTTTAGCGACTTTAAAAGTCATTGGTGAGCTTGGCGATAATGCTTGCCGCGTGAATGATAAAGTGAAGAAAATTGGTATTCCGGTAAAATGCCAAGGCGCATTTGATACCCCGCCCGCTGAACTCTGTAAGCTAGACAGTTCAAGGCTTGGCGATATGGCAAAAGATTTAGCAGTTGATGAAGGAAAAAGAAAAATAAACAAAGAAATAGACCGGGCATTAGATAAACAACTAGGCGATAACAAAGAACCTATCAAGTCACTACTTAATAAGTTTCTGAAATGAGTCTGAGCGCAATAAAAAAAGACCACTATTTTTCGGAACAGTTATTGGCCTGGTTCGATAAGCATGGTCGTAAAGACCTACCCTGGCAGCAGGATAAAACACCTTATAGAGTTTGGGTTTCGGAAATCATGCTGCAACAAACTCAGGTTAGTAGTGTGATTGAATACTACCAACGCTTTATGCAAAGTTTTCCCAGCATAGAAAGCCTTGCCGAAGCCGAGGAGGATAAAGTACTCGAACACTGGGCCGGCTTAGGCTACTACGCCCGCGCTAGAAACCTTCACAAAACCGCTAAAATTGTCGTGAATGAACTCAACCGCTATTTCCCAAATAGTCTCGAAGAGATCGTCAAACTGCCTGGCATAGGCCGTTCAACAGCTGGTGCGATTCTGAGCATCGCCTTCAAACAAAGTGCCTGCATTTTAGATGGCAACGTTAAACGCGTGCTCTGCCGTTTTCATGGCATAAAAACCTGGCCCGGAGAGAAACAAACTGAAAACCATTTATGGGCATTAGCAGAGCAACATACACCAGCGAAACGAAACGATGACTACACCCAAGCTATAATGGATTTAGGTGCCACCTGCTGCACCCGAAGCAAACCTAAATGCGAGCACTGCCCGTTTACTGAAAGCTGCCTCGCCTTTGAAAAAGGCATGCAGACACAACTGCCAAAATCCAAAGCTAAAAAAGCCATACCGCAAAAAGAAACCTGGGTTGCCTTAATTGAGCACGAAGGAAAGATATTATTAGAAAAACGCCCCCCGACAGGAATATGGGGAAGCCTATACAGCCTGCCAGAATTCAATGCCGAACTGACACACCCTGAAGCGCATACCGCAATAGAAACCAGATTCAAGATAAAGCTTAATCTAGATGAAATGCATGATTCAATCCAGCATACCTTCAGTCACTTCAAGCTGGAAATGAAGCCACTCAAACTAAGCTTACTAAGACAAGAGCTATCTGAGCAGATTCAAATAAAAGAAGCTTCTCAGTTTCACTGGTATGATAAATCGCAATTACATACCATAGGCCTACCTGCACCTATTGCAAAATATTTAAAATCACTTAAGTGACGATCACCTTTTAAACACAACACTAAACAGAGAGAAAACCATGAGCCGAACCGTATTCTGCCGTAAATACCAAAAAGAATTAAAAGGCCTGGATAGACCAATGATGCCAGGTGAAGCTGGACAAGATATATACAATAATATTTCAGAACAGGCCTGGAAAGAATGGCAAAAGCACCAGACTATGCTGATCAACGAAAAACAGCTCAATATGATTAATACAGAAGACCGACAATTTCTGAAAAGCCAAATGGAAAAGTTCTTTAATAACGAAGAATTTGAACAAGCAGAAGGGTATGTTCCACCCTCAAAAGAATCTTGAAAAAAATTATATTTTTTAAACGAAGGTATTGACTCAAAG
>TARA_R110001592_G_scaffold3144_1_pt1 | contig 37609 bp, 33 predicted proteins | sample TARA_R110001592 | Tara Oceans TARA_R110001592 (sample SAMEA4398387) | marine metagenome | biome: Polar Biome; feature: [SRF] surface water layer (ENVO:00010504); material: water (ENVO:00002006), including particulate matter (ENVO:01000060) such as... | depth 5 m | reverse complement strand
CCAGCTGAGCTAATCACCCTCTCAATCGAGTGAGGCGCATTCTACAGTAATCGCTTTCGGTGTCAAATACTGGACGCTGTTTTTTTACATTTTCTTTGTAAAAAAGCTATAACACTGATTTTGTTCATTTTTTATCCAAACCCCCCCCCCTAACTAGACCCAACAAATCAATGAATTAAGGCGCGCTGTACAGCGTCGCCAGAGCTGATTACCATTAGCGCCAATCTTGAATCAGATTCCCTGCACGCCCTTTTGATCGTTAAAACTGAGACTGACACGTGGAAATTTACAAAGAGTTCACCTTTGAAGCCGCACACCGGCTTCCCAATGTCCCCCAAGGTCACAAATGCGCCCGACTTCACGGACACAGCTTCCTGGTGAGAATCGTTATCGAAGGTGATATCGATCCCCACACTGGCTGGCTCATGGACTTTTCTGAGGTAAAGAAAGTGTTCGCACCTATCTACGATCAACTAGACCACAATTACTTGAATGACATAAAGGGGCTCGAAAACCCAACGAGCGAGAATATTGCAATCTGGATTTGGAACCAACTCAAACCACGGCTAAGCGCACTAAGTCGGGTCGAAATTAGAGAAACATGCACCAGCGGGTGTGTTTACAAGGGCGAGTGATTTTCAATTGCCGCACCGTTTTTGACCAAGCCGCCGCGAATACCCAACAATAAGTGAAAATACGTAACAGGTAACAATATTTAAGCCTTGACGTAACACTTATTCACAGTTAGGGAGCAAGTAACCAAAATACAGAGCTTAAGACCACAACATCATTAACGACATGCAAAATCATTCATAACATATTGTTTTAATTATATTTTTTAAAAATGACTATTTTTTGAACAATTTGTTAAAGTCCCGATTAGCCCTCTCTCTCCTGCCACAACATACAAGTTACCCACCAAGTTATCCACAGATACTGTGGACAAGATTGTGGCCCAATAACAGTAGCGAGACGTTACTACAAGAACTTTTTTTCCTTAAATTTATCGGCAGATGGCTTGCAATTTTCCTTTCCTATTACACACAACCCTTAGTTTGCCAACTCATGCCGCATGGGCTTCACATCCTAAATAAGCAGCTAGCCACAAAATCAGAAATGTAATAATTCCGTCACAAAAAAACATGTGTGTCATATTTCTGTAATATAAATATCGCAGAATTGCGACCACAATCACTACAAAGCTACCGGCACGACACCTTTGCTTATCGCAGACACTGCTGAACGAGGACGCAATGACAAAATCTATCGCTAATTCACTAGGTGAATTGAAGAACACACAAAAACACTCCCGCGCGCAAATACTTGCCATGTTTTGTCTATTCGCGACTAGTGTCAGCACTAACGCAGCCCCGTCCAGCCAACTAAATCTGTACGTCGACCGCGAGACAAAACAGGTATTTACCGAACCCGGTACCAACAGGGTCAAACTGGGTACATTCGAGCCAGCCAGCGAAGAACTCACCCAATCAGATAACAACCAAGCGCCCACCAAACTCGAGGTAGGCAACAAAGGCTTAGTAGTTACGTCAGGTAATGGCGACTTTGCCATCAGCCTAGGTGGGCGCATACATGCAGACAGCACAACTCATTTGAATGACGAGCTGCAAAAGCGCAGTAATGGCGACCCGGTTGAAGCCGTATCTGGCACAGAGCTTCGCCGCGCGCGATTGGCATTGAAGGGCAGGTTCAATAGAGATTTCACTTACACCATTGAAGGAGACTGGGGCGGCAACAGCGTCTCTATGAAAGACGTTTTGATGACCTACCATGCCAACCCTAAACTCGAAATCACCGTTGGCAACCAGAAGCATGCGGTAAGCATGGAGGTACAAGAAAGCTCCAATGACATTATGTTCAATGAGCGCTCGCTGCTTACTGCACTGACATTGCCACATTTCGACCGTGCGATGGGCGTAAATGTAAAAACGATGGGACAAAACTGGTCATTTCAAAGCGGAGTATATGGCGATGCAATATCAGCCAGTGGCGACGGTGCTGACGAAGGCGGCGGTTTCGGCGCCAGAGGAACCTTCGCGCCCATTAACGAAGCTGGAAAATTACTCCACATCGGCGCCAACGTTGGCCTGCGCAAAGCTAACGACAATAACAATTTGAGCAATAGCAAAACGCCGCGCCTGCGCTATGAAACCACCAATATGTCAGACTTTTACCTCAGCGATACCGGCAGCATTGCTGGCTTTGAGGAAATACAACTATCCGGGCTTGAGCTCGCCGCCATGCGAGGCCGCTTCTCAGCGCAGGCAGAATGGGGACAAGCAAACATCAAGCGCGACAGCGGATCAGACTTACGGTTCGATGCCCACTACCTGCAACTTGGCTGGACATTAACGGGGGAAGCCCGCAACTATAAAGGCTCAGACGGTGAGTTCAAAATGCTGAAGCCCCGCAATAATTTTGACCTGTCTCAAAACCACTGGGGCGCGTGGGAGCTGGCCTTGCGACTCGACGAGTTAAATCTAAAAGATGAAGAAATTGAAGGTGGCAGCCAGCAGCGAATTAGCCTCAATCTAAACTGGTATCTCAACGCCAATCTGCGCATTCTATTTGGTTACAGCCGCGCCTACGATGTAGATGCTGGCCCACTGATTCAGCCTAATGGCGGCGAAGCGGACAATGTAGATGTAATTTCTCTACGCACACAGATGGCACTATAAAAAAAGCGGCCTCGCGGCCGCCTTTAAATCACTTTCATTTCAAACTATGCACGACAACAGCAACGGGTGGATAAACTCCACCCAAGCGCACTGCATCCTTACATAGCGACAGCGCCGAGTACCGTCCCCGCGCGGTTATCATTTGCCTTAATCGCAGACTGCGCGGCCTCTAACGCGTCTAAACGCGTAGCATAAACACCGTTACCTGGCATACCCTTATTCATCCCAGTCAGAATCTTTTGCACAGCAGCATTCATTCCAGCTAAGTACAGCAGCTTACCGCTGCTAGCGGCATCGCTAGCAATGGTCTCTACGGCCAAAACCGCGGACACATCAAGGAAGGGAACACTAGAGAAATCAAGTATTAGCACTCTTGAGCCAACCTCACTGTGCTCTCGCACATGATGACCTAGGTCAGCTGCCGCGCCAAAGCTCAGCGGGCCACTAAACTCAAACAGTGCGACTCGATCTCCGCACTCCGCCAAACACGCCTTCTCCACTTCGGAATCAAGATGTTCAGGCATATTTTTAAGGCTGGCAATCTGTAGCTGCCCCACTTGCTTCACAAATGCTAAGGCGGCCAATACCACGCCTGCGGCAACCGCGGTAATCAGATCAACAAATACTGTGAGCGATAATACCAACACCATTAAAGCAAGATCCCAGCGCGGACCATGATTAGCGCGTTTGATATAGCTCCAGTCGATTATGTCTAAACCCACCTTCACCAGAATACCCGCTAGCACAGCTAGAGGAATATTCGAGGCGAGCGGCCCCAAGCCAAGCACAATGGTTAGCAGCAGCAGCGCGTGAACCATACCTGAAACCCGAGTCTTGCCACCGGAACGAATATTTACCACGGTGCGCATTGTTGCACCTGCACCCGCGATACCACCAATCAATCCAGCAACTGTATTACCAATACCCTGACCAATAAGTTCGCGGTTACTGTCATGTCGTTGACGGGTCATATTGTCGGCGACCAATGAGGTCAGCAAACTGTCAATTGAACCCAACACCGCCAAAATAAACGCGGCCTCCATGATCAAAAGCGCCTTACTTTGCTCGAAGACCGGCCAGTGCAAGCTTGGCAGCCCTGACGGAATATCACCTAATACGGGAACATCGAATAAGAAAAATGCCGCCAATGTGCCGATAATTAAAGCGGCGAGTGGACCCGGCAAATATTTCCCTATCCGAGTTGGCCAAAAGAACACCAGCGCTAAAGTACCCAAACCCAGTGCAAGATTGGCAAAATTGATATCCATTATCGCATTCGGCAACTTCGCCATTGCACCTAGCGGATCCCCTGGCGAATCGTGCCCCAACAGCGGCCCCATTTGCAGGATAATAATAATGGCGCCGATACCCGTCATGAAGCCTGAAATGACAGGATAAGGAACTAGGCGAATATATTGCCCAACACCGAGGAAGCCAAACACAATTTGCAGCACCCCGGCCAACATAACGGTAGTAAATATCAGCGCAACGTCACCTGATAGGCTAGCGAACAAACCCGCTAGCACCACGACCATTGGCCCAGTTGGACCAGAGATTTGCGACGCTGTACCGCCAAACAAGGCCGCAAAAAAACCAACCGCAATAGCGCCATAGATACCCGCCATTGGCCCCAATCCAGACGCGACACCCAGCGCCAAGGCCAGCGGCAGAGCCACCACCCCCGCTGTTATACCACCTGTGATATCACCAGCTATGGTGTCTCGATTAAATGTCATACGGCCGCTCCCTGCTTGGCAGCTAACTGACCATCAATCAAATGACTGTAGGCGGAGTCCATTAATTCAAACTGCTTCCGCTCTTCGTTGTAACACTCAACCTCACCGCTGGCGATATTATAAATCCAGCCGTGTAGGCGAACTTTTCCACTTGCGAGCTTTGCCGCTACAGCAGCGTGGGTGCGCAAATGCTGTAGCTGAAGGAGAACGTTTTCTTTGGAGACTTCGTCTAAATGGCATTTATCGATATGGCCGTGTCGCTCTTTTACAACCTCGCGGGCTGCCCGACAATGCCCTAGCCACTCTTTGACGTGCGGGAGATCGTCTAGAGCGCCTGGATCTATCGCGCCCTTCATCGCGCCGCAGTCACTGTGCCCACACACCACAATATGCGATACCCCAAGTGCCGCAACAGCAAACTCGATTGATGCCGTCATACCGCCGGTTTGATTGCTGTGAGGCGGCACCACATTGCCGGCATTACGGCAGATGAACAAGTCCCCAGGTTGGGTTTGCGTCAGCATGCCAGGGTCAATACGCGAGTCGGCACAAGTGATAAACAATACTTCAGGATTTTGACCATTCGCCAATTTGCGAAATGCAGCCTCCTTGCCTGGATACACCTCGTTTTGAAACTTAGTAACACCTTGAATAAGTTCTTCCACAACCACATCCTCGTTAATAAACAATCTGGATTCAATTTCGAGCTGATTATCCTTTGATAGTTTAATAACAAGGTATAGTATTTGCTGATATCATTAAGTTATCAGAAAAAGGCGCGATCATGGCATCAAAAATAAGCTCCCCCAGCATAAAGCAGCTAAATTATTTTGTTGCAGTAGCCAAGCATGCGAGCTATCGGCGTGCCGCCGAAGAACTGAGAATGAGCCAGCCGGCCCTCACAAACCAGATAGCGATCCTTGAATCCACGCTCAATACTCAGCTTTTTGAGCGCTCCAGAGCGGGGACATTGCTTTCACCTAGCGGCAGAGATTTACTCGACGCCGCGCGGCAGGTGTTACTCAGTATGAAAGAGTTTGAAGACATGGCCGCAGCCAAAATCGACGGGCATCAAACAACCTATCGCCTTGGCGTGCCACCAACCGTTGGCCCTTATTTACTGCCCCATGTGCTACCAGATCTGCATGATCTCCACGTAAACTTAAAACTATACGTTCGCGAAGCCACCCACAGGGAATTGCAAAAAGATTTATTAGATGGGGTTTACGACTTAGCTATTGTTCCACTGCCGCTGACAATACCCCAACTTGCGATGACTCCATTATTCATCGAGCCACTAAAATTTGTCGTCCCGATAAACCACCCACTCTCCGGACAGAAGAGCATTACACCAAGTAAATTACGGGGGGAGAAAATACTAACCCTCGAAGAAAAACATCATTTTCATTTACAGGTGCAAGAGATATGTGAACGTTGGGGCGCCGATCTTCAGCGCGACTACGAAGGCACTAGCTTAGATACATTAAGGCAAATGGTCGTTATGGGAATGGGCGTAGCCTTCTTACCGGGATTATATGTGCACTCCGAAATGCACAACCCGGAAGCGCTCTATGTATGCGAGCTTCGCAATATACCGATTTTGCGAAAGCACGCCTTGGTGTGGCGGGCCAATTCGCCGAATCGGGTTTTTTACAGAGAATTGGCCGCCGACCTTCGCACAATCATTAACAATCGATTGCGCGATGTTATCGTCGCAACGCGTTAGCTAAAACTCATCGCAAAACCAAGCAATTTTGCGACAATACCGTAAAACCAAGTTTTAATAGAAATCAACCAACTTGGCTGTGCACGGCTTTCTTTGTCGACATTGGCCTGCTCTAGAATATACGCGTGCAATGCAAACGCATCCTCTTCTGTCAAAACCTCAGAGAAGCCAACCATACCCGCCTTTTTCATGACCCCATCCAATACAATCGCATTGAAATTATCGTGAAACGCTTTCGGCAAATGACGTAGATCTGGTATCGCACCATTGGAAATCACTTCGGTGCCATGACAGGCACTGCAATAACCGTAATAAAGCGTTCGACCTTTTTCTAAAATCTGCGCGTCGTCAGTCAAACGTGCTGGTGGCTCGTGTCTTTGCTTAAGTGGGTTCGCCGGCAATGCTGGCGCTGTACCACCTAATTTAAAAGTAAGTACCCGGCTTGGTGGTGGAGCAACTTCCTGTTCCAGACCCGCTATCAAACCAAATGCACCGCCCCAACCCGCCAAAATAGTCACATACTGCTCACCATCGACAGTGTAGGTTACGGGGGGTGCCATTACGCCGGTATTGGCTTCAAACGACCAAAGCTCTTCACCGTTGTCGGCACGAAATGCCAGTACTTCGCCCTCGGCCGAGCCTTGAAATATCAAACCGCCCGCGGTTGCCAGCAAACCACCATTCCACGTTAATTTATGCGGAACTTCCCAAACCGCCTTTTGGGTTGCTGGGTCCCAAGCCAATAAAGCTCCCTGAGTAATTTTGCTAGTGAGTAGCTGGGCTAAAATAGGGTCGGCAACCGACTGCTGCTGCATGTAAATGCCTAAATTCCATTGCCCCCACTCATATAAATACTCATCAACCGCTTTATATTCGAACAAACTATTAATCACGGGAATATAAACCAAACCCGTTTGCGGACTGTAAGCCATCGCCTGCCAGTTATGAGCCCCCATGGACGAAGGTCTTATCAACTGCGAGTCCGTTAAATAACGGGCATTTTCAGTTTCGACCGGACGTCCTGTTTCCAAATCATAGTGGCTTGCCCAATTCACATCGGAATACGGTTCTGCAGAAAGTAATTTGCCATTTTCTCGGTCGAGAATAAAAAAGAAGCCGTTTTTCGGTGCGTGCCAAATAACCTTGCGCAGTTCACCTTTGATGTCCATATCCGCCAACATGATATGTTGGCTCGCGGTGTAGTCCCAGGACTCGGCAGGGGTTTCCTGATAATGCCAAATGTATTCGCCGCTATCAGGATTTAAGGCAACAATAGAAGACAAATATAAATTATCTCCGCCCTCTGGGCTGCGGATTTTTGCATTCCACGGAGAACCGTTACCTACACCGATATACAACTGATCTAATTCGTTATCGTAAACAATTGAATCCCAAACCGTGCCACCACCGCCATTCTCCCACCACTTGCCAGTCCATGTTTCTGCGGCGGCTTTCATAGCGTCATTTTCAAATCCGTCTGCTGGATTGGCAGGTACGGTGTAAAAGCGCCAAAGTTGCTCTCCAGTATTCACATCGTAGGCACTTACATAGCCACGCACGCCATACTCTGCGCCACCGTTACCTATAAAGACTTTACCCTTAGCCACACGCGGCGCGCCGGTAATAGTGTAAGGGTAGGATTTCAAATCAGCGGTTTCTACTTCCCACACTTTTTCGCCACTCGCGGCGTCTAAGGCTATCAAGCGCGCATCAAGGGTTCCGAAGATTATCTTACCCTCGTATGCCGCCACACCGCGATTTACTACATCACAACAGGCCATTTTCGCCCATTCTTTCGGAACTTTTGGATCATATTTCCAGAGTAATTCACCACTGCGTGCGTCGAGTGCGTACACCACACTCCAATTACCGGTTAAATATAAAACGCCATCAATAACAATCGGGGTAGCTTCTAGACCGCGGTTAAAATCTGTATCGAAAGACCATGCCAAACTTAAGTCAGCGACATTGCCAACATTAATTTTATCAAGTTCGCTGTAGCGCTGTTCTTTGTAATCTTTGCCATAAGACAACCAATTATCTGGCGAATTAGCGATAATACTTTCGGTATTAACTGTCACCGAAGTGTCCGCGAAGACAAATAACGAATGGAATATTGCGGCAACACAGAGTACCGACGACACAATATTTCTACTCAGTTTTAACATGGTAATTTCCCGCATTTTTTATTTAATTTTTTAACATTTATATTTCGATCAAAAACCAGATTTAAGCCAGCTCGGGGTTAAACCCGACCTTATCTCTATAAAACGACTTTATTTCGATAATATCTTTTTCGTAGTCGCCCGTCGGATAAAATGCCTTTGCAATACCCGTCGTTCGGGTCTTGGTATCAAGAAATCCCAAATAGATCGGCACACCGGCACCAACCGCAATGTGATAGAAGCCCGCCTTCCAATTTTCAACCTTGCTACGAGTGCCCTCAGGCGCAATCAAGACCATTAACTCATCGCGAGCAGCATACTCCGCCACCATTTGATCAACCGTATTGTGTGCCGTCCGGCGGTCAATACCGATACCACCCAGCCAGCGCATGACCACCCCGAGAATCCCCTTGGGAAACAAGGTGTGCTTGCCCACCCAGTGCGGGTCTAAACCTAACACAAAGGCAACTACCATCATGGTTGGGAAATCCCAGTTACTGGTGTGCGGCGCCGCAATCAGCACGTATTTTTTCTCAACGGGCTTTACACCTACAATTCGCCACCTGATCAAGTAAGTAAGCGTTTTAAATATCACACGGAAAAAGCCGCTCACTAGAGGCGTGCTAAAAATAGTACGGGTTTGCATGAGTCGCGGTCGCTCAACATAGACAGAGGGCGAATCCGTCGCTGTATTTATTTTGGTTACAGGGAGTTTACCAACTAGCAGGGCCAGTACAAGCACCCTGCTGTTCGGCGGAGGGAAATTAAACGATTCTTAATCTTTAAAGTCTGCGGTCTTGCCTTCGCTGGTCGCTGTAATGGCTTGCATCACGTCTTCAAAGCTGAGCATGCCACCATTCCATGTGGCCTGATAATCAAGAGCGTCAGACACACTATGATCGCGGCTATATAACAGCATTTGCTTGCTGCCACGGATCGCCAACGGGGATTTACGGGCAATGTCCTGCGCCAGAGCGGATACGCATTCGATCATTTCTTCATAGTTGTCAAAACGACGATTCACTAAGCCAATTCGTTCGGCTTCGGTCGCGTCGACATTGCGACCAGTGTAGGCCAGTTCGCGCATCACACCAGCAGGAATGATATGCGGCAGGCGCTGCAACGTGCCGACATCAGCAACCATACCAATGTCGATTTCTTTAATTGAGAATTTGACGCCATCGCTGCAATAGCGCATATCACACGCGCTGATAATATCGACACCACCACCCACACAACTACCTTGTATGGCCGCCAGCACTGGCTTGCGGCAGCGCTCAATAGCCGTCAAATTACCCTGCAAACGCAAAATAACAGCTCTAAACCATTCAACAAAGCGCGACTTCTCCATGCCCTCAGCAGATTGCGCCAATCCAGCAAACATGGATAAATCAATTCCTGCACAAAAGTGTTTACCTTCACCACACAACACCACGGCGCGGACGAGGGGCTCTTGATCCAACCACTCAAAACACGCTTGAATCTCATCCCACATGGCTTCATTCATTGCGTTTGCCTTATCTGGACGATTCAAGGCAACCCATGCAACGTGTTCTTCCATTCGCACTTTTAAGGTGGTGTAACTCGGCGGAACGACACTGTTCATTATTATCTCCACTCTTTCATAAAATCAGTCGGCAGCATTTCAGGTAAAGGCTTGGCTGATCCCTCACGTGTCCCCATGTACAAAAAGCCGGAAATCTCTTCGTGGCTCTCCAGCCCCAGCCCCTTGTGAACGACGGGATCAAATGCATTTTCGCCCGTCCGCCAGATGGCAGCATAGCCCAGGGCTTCGGCTGCGAGCAATGCACCGTGAGCGGCACAGCCGGCCGACAACTGTTGTTCGATAACCGGCACTTTGGGGTGGTCTTTGATACAGGCAATCACCACCAAAATCAGTGGCGCACGCAAAGGCTGCAGTCGAAAGCGCTGGCAATCAGCTTCACTTAATTCCCTATTGCGTTGCATAGCGGCAGTGGCAAACAGCTCACCCAAGGCGCTCAAAGACTCCCCTCTCACCACTAAGAATCGCCAGGGACGAAGACGACTGTGATCTGGTGCGCGGCTAGCCGCTGCAAAGATCTCTTCCAAGTCTTCATCCTTTGGCCCAGGCGCACACAGTTTTGCCGCAGAGTTACGAGTCTTAAGTAATGTTAAGGCATCCATCAGGCGGCTTGCCTTGCGTTAATCCGCAGTTGCTTCAACTGCTCTGGCTTCACCGGTTCTCCAGTTTCATAAAACTGCTTCATGCTAATTGCCACGTCGCGAATAACACCACGAAATGTTTTATGTAATAGCCGCGAGTGTAAAAACCGGCCCAATGCGCCCCAGCGCATGTCAAACATTAAACTCGTAGTCAGCGCGGTACAGTTATGCCCGGCATCGTCAAGACGGTAGCGAAATGCCGCATTGGCAAATGGCGGCGGCGCGCCTTTTTCGCCGCGATGAAGCCGAATTAGAAAGCCGTGGCCCTCATTCCACTCAACGATAGTCTCATCCATGCCCTTGCCAGACGACTGAAAGACTCGCCGGCTTGCACCAGGCCCCTCAGCCTTCTCTGTTGTAATTTCCGTGCGGGTAATTCCAGGTACATAGTTATGGGCAAGTGATAAATCTTTGAGCAAACTCCAAGCCTGCTCCCTCGGCATATTTATCACGACTCGCGCAGCCGCCTCATGTTTCATTGTCCATTTCCTCTGGGCAAAAAAAATCCCCCGAACTTGCGGGGGACCTATTCAACCATGAATTTAATTAGCTGTCTCGACTTGATAAACATCTAGCCACAGTGCAAGCCTTCCATGAACTTAAGAAAATCGTCGGTCAAAATCAGCTGCGTAGCTCTCTATCCACTCAACGGCGGCATCTTCGGGCTCGAGCACTCGTCCTTCCAACTCCTTAACTTCGCGCCGGTAGTTTTCGATTTGACAGACTTGCTCAACCATACGCGTGCGGTAGGCATCTTGCTCAGTCTCGAATTCAACGCCTAGGCGATAACTCGCGCACAATGGGCGGCACCACACCACATGACCTCGGCCAGCGGGTTCGTCTGACAGCGACGGCACATAAAAATTAATCTTGCTGCCAACATCAATTTTACTGGCAACGTCAAAAGATAACCCAGCAACGCTAAGGTCTCGCAGACAGCCACGACGGGAGCCAGCTTCCCCGGACACCTTCACGGCGACAGGAAACTCACTGGAATGGCGTATAAACTCCCGCATACCTCCTCCCATTTGACTCTGTTAAGAATACGGTAATCTAAAGAGAGTAAGCCACACACCCTGGGCTTAACCTATCCGTATTTACCACTGCTTTGCAGTACAACCAAGAAATGAGCTATGCGCGGCCACTTACTCCTTAGACTCCAGCCAATCCGCATACGGTGACTCAAACTCCAACGCGACTTTTTCGGCCCAGCCTTTAATGCCAATTCCGGCACGACTTAGCTCAAGATCGCCACCATCAAGTACATTTTCGCCAAACTGGTACTTAACGCTGAACCCCGTTTCACAGGCCGCATCATCATAAGCAGCCGCTTTTGCCTGCACTTCCTCGCGCCGCCCCAAATAAGACTGCCACACTTGATTGCCGTGGCGTCCCTTGAGCATTTTCTCACTCAACATGGGTGACAGCAGCGCAACGCTAGCATTATTGCCGCCGAACCCCTTGGCATTAAGGATGGCGACATCAAAACTATCAGGCTCAAACCCCATGTGCTCCTTTTGCAGACGTAAATGACTCTGATGAACATCATCTGCAATATGATCGATGGTTGCGATACCCGGTAATATATTGTCGTGCCAAATCCCTAGACTCGCGATAAGTTGGTCCCCCGATGCTGCACCAACGCTATGACCGATATAAGCTTTGATCGCCGCCACCGGCCAATTCTCAATGCCAAATATTTTAGCGGTCTCATTCAAAATATGTGATTCAGTGACGCGATTCTGCGGCGTGCTGGTACCGTGGGACTGAACAAAGCTGCGGGTCTTTATTGCCTTATCACCAATAATGCCGGCGGCGGCTGCAACTGCCTTTGCCATGGTTAAATAATTGCCGATGCCTGGTGAGGATATTGATTTTTTATATCCGTCAGCATTGGTAAATACATCGGCTACAGAGCCATGAATTTGTGCGCCGAGCTGCAAAGCCAGCTCGTCATCGAACAGCACAATAAACTGTGAAGACTCAGAAATAGTAAAACCGCAATTACTGCTAAAAGGGCGACTAGCGCGGCGATAATCCGGCTCTGTTAAGCCTTTTTCAGCATCTAGCTTTAGCAGCTCGGCATCAGATGCCAGGGCACCCATTGTGTAGTAGCCATCGATAACCCGCGGATCAACACCGGATTCGGCTACGCCAACGACAGCCACTTTAACGAGACCATTGCGAATATCGTTAACCGCTTGACGCAGGTTGTAAAAGAAGGTCGCGCAGGCTCCCAAGCTTGGCCCACTGGTACCAACATTACCTAAGACATAGGCGCTCACAAAATCGGCCGGCATATCAGCCAAACCCAAAGCAAGCTGCTTAGAGCTCACCCGGCCACCGTTGGCGCGTGCACCTAACAGGCCACCGAAACCATTATCATCCAACTGTGCCATTGCCGAGCTCGCGTACACCCCCATTTGATCTGGGCGAATACTGTCCATCACCGTCTGCCACTCTATCCCCATGGATTTTAGAGCGTCAGATGCACCACAAATGGCCATTTGCAAACCACGGGGATGATTTCGCGAACCGTAAAGACTGGCGGGATCAAAACCAGTAGGTAGTTGACCAGCGGATGATACTTCGATTTTACGCGTGGTTGGCAACAACATATTGCAGCCATCGCTTACGCTTACAGACACTTTGCCGTCGCCTAATTCTGTGACTTGCCAGCCGCTGGGCAAGCTGTCCGGCAAATCTCGGGCACGGGTCACAAACTGCAACACGCCCTCCGCGCCAGATAGTGCCATACGCTTATTCCACGCGACATGCTCAGTATCAAAAATATTACCTTCGATCTTGCGGATTAAGGTATGGTCGCGCATGTACTGACGCTGTGCTTCCCAATCGATTTGATCACTCGGGACGCCCATTATCGCGGCCAAACTTTGGTAGGTCCGCCTCGCCTTATCATCAGGTAATGCATCAACCACCATTCGGCGGTAGCCGTGATGAAATGAACTACGACCGGCAGCATTCACCCCGCCAAAACCCACGATAACTGGTAACTTACTCACACTAATTCCTTACCGACAGCACAATATAATAGAACGCTAGTCTATCGATGTTAGGCACTTTGAAATAGAATATAACCGCCAATAGATGAGATGATTACGCCAACATGAAGCAAGTTGCCCTGCTCGCCTTTAACGACGCACTCGCCACCAGCATCAGTCTACCCAGTGAACTGCTGACAGCGGCAAACAGCGTGTCGCGGCTAGATAGTCGCAAAGCTATCATCAGCTCCGAGTTTGTTGGCCTTAACCGACAGCCAATAAGCGTTTCCGGTGGCATGGAAATGCTACCCAGTACCGACATCAATAACGGCAAAGAATACGATTTGATCATCATTCCCAGTCGCTGGCGTCACCCGCATCGCGGCGCGCCCACGCAACCCGATGTGCAACGATGGCTGCGCAGCCACGAAGCCCGTGGTGCAGAAATTTGCGCGGTGGGTAACGGCAGCTATTTCCTCGCTGAGGCGGGTTTATTAGATGGCCGTGTCGCCACCACCCACTGGCATTATTTCGACGATTTTGCCGCCCGCTACCCCAATGTAGCTTTGCATCGCGATTATCTGATTACCCAAGCCGACAATATTTTTTGTACCGGTAGCGTCAATTCCGCAGCCGATCTGGTCATTCATCTCATTGACCGTTACTGGGGCGCATCGATTGCCAGCCGTGTCGCCCAGCAATTTTCACCGGAAAGTCGACGGCCCTTCTCTCGCAATAGCTATCGCGTCAATCGCAATGACTTACACCGCGACGAAACCATCGCATTGGCGCAAAATTGGTTGGCGCGTTATATCGCCAACCCGCTTAATATTCCCGAATTAGCAAGACAAAGCGGCCTCAGTGAACGCAGTTTTCACCGCCGCTTCCGGCAAGTTACCGGCCTACCACCTTTACAATATTTACAGAAGTTACGCATAGAGCTAGCTCAAGATTTACTACAAAATAGCAACTTGAGCGTCGAAGAAGTGGGGCAACAGTGTGGCTATAGCGACGCCAGCTATTTTTGTCGTTTATTTAAACTACACAGCAGCACCAGCCCTGGTGAGTATCGCCGTGCCGTGCGCCGAAAACTCTTTGAAGTGAACAAATCGTGATACCCGCTATTCCTCAGCGAAATGCCGCCAAGCCTTGAAAATGAGGGCTTAGCGTGGCTAAATGTGCCGCCTCTAAAAATTCCTTCTTCTTAAAATCGACGCCTGAAGATCGCTTTATTTTGCATCTCGGCGGCAAACCAACAGGGAAATCATCCTATGTCTGACTCCGTATATATTGTTTCCGGTGCCCGCACCCCCATGGGCGGCATGCTCGGTTCGTTAAGCTCTCTAACCGCGGTAGAACTCGGCACAACAGCCATTGCCGAGGCGGTTAAGCGCGCCAATATTGATGCAGGCAAAATCGAAGACGTCATCATGGGCTGCGTATTGCCCGCGGGCTTAAAGCAAGGCCCAGCGCGTCAAGCCGCCATCGCCGCGGGAATTCCAAAATCCACCGGTGCCGTTACCGTCAACAAGCTATGTGGCTCAGGTATGCAAACCACCATTTACGCCCACGACCAAATTAAAGCGGGTAGCTGCGACATCATCGTCGCCGGCGGCATGGAAAGCATGACCAATGCGCCACATATTGTATTGAACGCCCGCAAAGGCGTTGGCACCGGCGCCAAAGGCTTTGAAGACCATATGTTCTTTGACGGTTTACAAGATGCCTACTCGGGCCGAATGATGGGCAGTTTTGCGCAGCAAACCGCCGACGACAATGAATTTACCCGTGAGCAAATGGACGCTTACGCAATTGAGTCGCTAAACCGCGCCTGCGCCGCGATTAAAAATGGCTCACTGAAAGCAGAAACAGCACCGGTAACGGTTAGCTCGCGCAGCGGCGAAACTATCGTCACTGACGACGAACAACCGCTCAAAGCGTCCATTGAAAAAATTCCGACCTTGCGCCCCGCCTTCGCGAAAGACGGTACCATCACTGCAGCAAATGCCAGCTCAATCTCTGATGGCGCATCAGCAATGGTCTTAATGAGCGAGAAAGCGCTCAAGGAAACCGGCGCGACACCTATGGCACGCATCGTAGCCCACACTCGCCAATCTTTAGAGCCAGCGCTCTTCACCACCGCGCCAGTGGGAGCAATGCAAAAACTATTGGCAAAAACGGGCTGGAGCAAAGACGACGTCGACCTTTGGGAAATAAATGAAGCCTTTGCCATGGTAACCATGTTGGCAATTCGCGACTTGGAGCTCGACCATGCCAAAGTTAACGTACACGGCGGCGCATGTGCACAAGGCCACCCCGTTGGTTCAACCGGCGCTCGTATCATCATCAGCCTGATGTACGCACTGAAGCAATACGGTAAAAAACGCGGTATCGCCTCACTTTGCATTGGCGGTGGTGAAGCCCTTGCGGTAGCGATTGAACTCGTCTAATTAGCAAGCCCTCACGCGGCCAGTGTTTTTCTGGCCACGCTTTGCAATACCCCTCTTATTTTGTCAGCCATATTTTCGCTCATAGCTGCGCCAGCTAGCGTATAATCCCACTATATTTTTTTATCCCCGCATGAGGACTACCCCATGACCGCGATCGGTCGCACTAGCCGCTTTAAAATTAGCCGTCACACCCCAGCAGGGTTTTATTTAGACGGTGGCAAGCTAGGGGATATTTTCTTAAGCCGGAAAAATGCACCGGAAAACTGCGAGCTAGGCGATGAGCTAAACGTATTTATTCATCACCACAGCGATGGCAGCTTAATCGCCACCACCAAAACACCCCTTGGACAACTCGGCGATGTGATATTGCTTAAGGTGTCGCAAGTGAACGATACCGGTGCCTTTCTAGACTGGGGTTTAGAAAAAGAATTGCTCATGCCCTATGCGGAACATATGGGTGAGGTCATTGCTGGCAAAAACGTACTGGTCAAAATCTACCTCGATAAAAGTTATCGCATTGTTGCCTCAATGAAGCTTGACGAATTTATTGAAGACACCGCGCCACATCTTCAACGCGGGCAATCTTTCAAGGTCACCGTCGGCAACAAAACTGAACTGGGCTACAAGGCAGTGATAGAAAACCAATATTGGGGTTTACTTTACGACAGCGACCTGGTTCGCCCACTACGCCGCGGAGAAATCTTAACCGCCTATGTTAAAAAAGTCCGCGATGACGGTCGCATCGACCTAAGCATGCAGCCCATTACGGCGGTAACTAACAATGACATTGCCAGTAATATCATCGCTCAACTAGAAGCCAACAACGGCTTTCTAGACGTGGGAGACAAAAGTCCGCCAGAGGAAATTTACGCCCAATTTGGCGTCAGTAAGAAAATTTTTAAACAAGCTATTGGTCGTCTTTACAAGCAACAACGTATAGCGATCGAAGATGGTGGGATTCGACTAGCGAAAGCTTAAATTTCGTCCTGCCTGTACACAATAATCAGAGCGAGAAACCACGACATGGATGCACTGACATTTTTGAAGGAGCAATACAGTCCGCTAAGGTTGGCGGTTATAGATAGCGACGGTTTTCCAATAGTATGTTCGCTTTGGTATATCGTCGACGGTGAGCAAATTCTTTGTGCGAGCCATGCATCTGCAAAAATCATCCGCGTTTTAAAAAACAATCCACACTGCGCCTTCGACGTGTCTGTCAATAATTTGCCGTATTGCGGCGTAAGAGGCAAGGCCATTGCCACTCTCGCAAAAGACAGCAATGGACTGGTACTGACTAAGCTGATCGATCGCTATGTCGGGGATTCACAGCCCAGCTTGAAGAAATGGTTATTGAGCAGAAGTGCTGATGAATATGTCATCAAACTTGAAACGAAGACCTTATCAAGCTGGGATTACGGAGATAGAATGCAGGGCAGCTAGACCGCCCTGCAAGAATTACCCTTACATCATTTACTGCGTTTTACTTTCTCGCCGAGCGTCGCAAGCAAGACATAAAACAGCGGCACAAATACCGTCGCCAAAAAGGTCGCCAGCAACATGCCGCCGATCACGCCGGTACCTAGTGATATGCGACTAGCAGCGCCCGCACCACTGGACAAAGCCAAAGGTAAGCAGCCCAAGGTAAATGCCAGTGAAGTCATCACGATGGGGCGGAAGCGCAATCTAATTGCCTCAACGGCCGAATCCGCAATAGTCATTCCCTGTCGCTGTTTTTGCATGGCAAATTCAACTATCAATATGGCATTTTTACTCGCCAAACCGATCAAACAGACCAGGCCGATCTGGAAATAAATGTCATTTTCCAAGCCTCGCATCCACGTTGCCAATATGGCGCCCAACAACGCAAACGGCACAGCCAAAATAACCGCAGCGGGAATTATCCAGCGCTCGTACTGGGCCGCCAGAATCAAAAACACCATCAACACCGCTAATACAAAAGCTTGACTACCGGAACCACTAGACGCCTTTTCCTGATATGAGCTGCCCACCCACCCCAAATCAAAATCGGGACCCAAGGCTTCGGCCGCAACTCGCTCTAATACAGCTAAAGCGTCACCAGAACTATAACCTTCCGCCGGGCTACCCATCACTTTCGCGGCGGAAAAACCATTAAAGCGACTAACCGTGTCAGGTCCGACAATACGCTCAACCTGCAGCAGCGAGCGCAGTGGCACTAAACTGCCCGAGTCTGCCCGCACAAAGACCTTCCCTAAATCATCCGGTGAGGTTCTAAAGTCCTCTTCTGACTGAAGGTTTACCTGGAAGCTGCGGCCATACAAGGTGAAATCATTGACGTATAAGCTGCCGAACGTCGCCTGCATTGTGCTGAACACATCCGCCACTGGCACGCCCAAGCTCAAGGCTTTCTCACGATCGAGCGTCAGTCGGTATTGGGGTGTATTAATATCGAAGGTAGTGTTTACACCAACCAATTCAGGCTGTTTATTCGCTAAAGCCAGAAAGGCTTGCAGCTGCTTGTCCATTTCAATGAAGTCACTGCTACCGCGATTTTGCACATAAAATTCAAAGCCCCCCGTACTGCTCAAACCAAGAATCGGCGGTGGATTAAAGGCGAACATTTGACCATCTAATAGATCGTCGCCGAGCCTGGGTAAACTTTTGGCCATCCCATCTGAGCTCTGCCTTGCCTCCAGGCGCTCGTCCCAATCTTTTAGCATAATAAATGACACGCCGGCATTGGTCTTTTGTGCCGACGCCAGTAAATCAAAGCCGGAGAAAGTTATCAGGCTGCGCACTTCATCCTGCTCTAGAATGCGCGTGTTCATGACATCCGTCACCGCCATGGTCCGCGACAAAGAGGCGGCTGGTGGCGTCTTATACGCCATCATGATGTAACCTTGATCTTCGCTCGGCACTAAACTGCTTGGCACAATACTGAACAAATACCACAGCCCCAACATCAAACCGGCAAACACACTTAAACCGATGCGACGGCGCTCTATAATCGCCCTGGTGACGTTCACATAGCCGTTGCGAAGCACAGCAAACCAGCGATTAAACCCACCCAGAAAGCCGGTACTAGCCGGCGCGTGCACCTTGCTTTTTAACAGCATTGAGCACAGCGCAGGCGTCAAGGTTAACGCCACAATTCCCGACAGAATAACGGAAACGGAAATGGCCACAGCAAACTGGCGGTACATCTCTCCAGTTAAACCATCCATAAAGATAACCGGTAAGAACACCGCACACAGGACCAGAACAATAGCTACTAATGGTCCAGAGACTTCTTCCATGGCCCGCTTAACCGCCGTGTCGGCGTCTACGTGCTGCTCTTCCATTATTCGCTCGACATTTTCGATCACGATAATAGCGTCGTCGACAACGATACCGATAGCGAGTATCAAGCCAAACAGCGTCAATAAATTAATGGAAAAACCGACAATATAAAGCCCGGCAAATGTACCAATGATTGACACTGGAATCGCCAGCAGGGGAATAATAGTTGCGCGTATGTTTTGCAAGAAAATAAACATGACTAGTACAACCAGTACCAGCGCCTCTAAGAATGTAATAATGACTTCTTTAATCGAATGCTCTACGAAGACCGTTGTGTCAAATGCCAAAGTTAACTCAATTCCCGGAGGTAACTTTGCTCGCACATGCTCTAACACCTCTTGAGCCTGCTTCGCCGTTTCTAAAGCGTTAGCGCCGGGCTGCAAATACATCGCCACCGGCACAGCGGGCTGGCCATTAAATGCACCTTGGAATGCGTAGTCCTTTGCGCCCAGCTCGACACGAGCAACATCTCCCAAATGCAAGGTGGCACCTGAATTATCTGTACGCAAAATAATATCTTCAAATTCGGATACCGTTGCTAAACGCCCCTGAGTCGTGACCGTATAGGTGAACGGCGTATCTTGAACCAGAGGTTCAGCTGCAAACTTTCCCGCCGCAAAATTCGCATTTTGCTCCCGCACCGCTTGCGCCACATCCGCTGGTGTTAGGGCAAACTCTGCGAGGCGATCTGGCTGCAGCCAAATCCGCATCGAGTAATCTTTTGCACCCATTAAGCGAGCGTCACCAATACCAGGTAAACGACGCAGTTCGTCAACAATATTTAGCAGAGCGTAGTTACTTAGATAGATTGAATCGTACTGCGGATAATCCGATGTCAGCGCGTAAATCATCAGAATATTTGAAGAGCGCTTACTGACTTGAATACCCAATCGCTTTACCGCTTCCGGCAAGCGATTTTCCGCTACCGCAACGCGGTTACTCACGTTGATTGCAGCTTGATCCGGATCCGTTCCTGTCGCAAATACCACGCTGATACTTACCGAGCCAGAGGCCGACGCTTGCGTAGACATATACAACATACCGTCAACGCCGTTTATTTGCTGCTCTAGCGGTGCGGCTACGGTCTCAGCAATTGTCTCCGCATTGGCGCCCGGATAGTTAGCTGAAACGACAATTTCTGGCGGCAAAAACTCCGGGTATAAAGAAATGGGCAGACGACTCATTGCTGTCGCACCACCAAGTAAAATCATAAGGGATATAACTATTGATAGTACCGGGCGCTCAATAAAGAAACGTGCGCTCACTCCGCCTCCCCCGCCACCGCAGACGCGTCCGCTCGCGGGGAATCTGGCTTACCAGAATCTATTACTACCGCCTCGCTCGGTATCGGGTCCGCCGCAGGAACCTCAAGCTCGTTGGGCGAAAGAGCTGCGCCGGGTTGAACTCGCGAGACACCATCGACCACAATAAGATCACCGGCATCAATACCTGACTCAATAATGACGCCGTCTTCTGCGTCCATACCTAAGGTAACGCTGAGCATTTCTGCCTGATTGTCACTACCCACTTTATAGACGTATGTCCCCTGTGCGCCCTGTAATACTGCGCGTGCAGGTAACACTATCGAATTAAGGCTTATTAAACCATGCAACTTAACGCGTAAAAACTGTCCGGGTAATAAGGTGCCATCAGGGTTAGGAATAATGGCGCGCAACTGCACCGTTCCCGTTCTGCGATCAATGGCACTTTCGGTGAAATTTACCTGGCCGTAATACGGATACGTCTCACCTTGACCAACAAGGACTTCTACTTCCCGCTTGCCTTCAAATGCCGCTTCGCCTCGATCAATCATTTGCCGTACGCCTAGCACTAATTTATCCGGCAATGACACGTTAATCCAAAGCGGGTCAAGCTGGGTTATAGTCGTTAATAAGCTATTTTCTGGACCGACCAAACTACCTTCTGAAACGGCCTCGCGACTGGTGATTCCCGCGATTGGCGCTTTCACCTGGGTGTAATCAAGATTAATTTTTGCCGCCTGCACTTCTGCTTCAGCCAGCTTTACCGCAGCCTTAGCAAAATCCAGATCGGATTCAGTATCGTCGCGTTCACGACGGCTAATGGCATTGGTTTTAATCAACTCCTGCGCACGCTGCCAGCGACGCTCAGCGGCTGATAAACTAGCATTCGCTTGAGCCAGTTGCGCTTTCACGCGGTTCAATGCCACCACAAACGGCGCGGCGTCAATCTCGAATAACAGCTGCCCAGCCGCGACGGCCTGTCCCTCGGTATACGCGCGGCGTAATAAAATACCTTCGACACGCGCCCGAATTTGCACTTCCTTAGAACCCACGGTCCGCCCAGGGTAAAGCCCGCCAATCGGCACCGAGTGCTCAACCGCGCGAAGCACATTCACCTGAATGGGAGGAAGAACTTGCTGAGCGGGATTCTCTTTACTACAAGCAACAAGAGCAAAGAGCGTAAAAGATGAAAGTAGGACGGCAATAAAACGGGACGAAAAAGAAAGCACTAGCAAACGCCTCACACATAAGGAGATATGAACATCACTTTACATACATGCATGCATGTATGTAAAGTGATGTTTCTGTAAAACATAACACTACACATAATAGTTGGGTTAGCTATAAATGAGACGATCTAAAGCCGATGCAGAAGTTACTCGTGCGCGCATCCTTGACGCCGCCGGCAAACTCTTTGCAATTCAAGGTATTACTCGTACAAGATTAACTGACATTGCAGGCGAGGCTGGAGTGACCCGCGGCGCAATTTACTGGCACTTCAAAGATAAAGAAGACTTAATCGAAGCCATGATGGACAGTGTTGGCGCACCCACCGATGCAGCGCTGGAAGCACTCGGCAATGCCAGCATCCATGAAACCCTATCCTTGGATATGCTAAAAAACGTGATTGTCGACGCCTTTGAACGCACCAACAAACTAGCAGCACTCGAGCAAATAACACGATTTGTGTTCAGGTACTCCCTGTGCAATGAAAGTGAATCACTTACGCAACGAATTCGCAACGACCGCAAATTAGCAACGATTAGACTACAGCGGTTTTTCAATAACGCGCAAACAGCCAAGTTAATAAGAGCCGATTTAAACCCCGAATGCGTCGCCATTCATACCCACACCCATATTATTGGTTTGTTTCATCACCACCTGAGCTCCCCGCCACCAGGACTTTCAACTGAGTATGTCGCGAAATCTCTTGATTTATTATTTGACGGCATCAAGACCAAACCCTAGGGATCATAACGCTCCCCTCTCTAAACAACGGAGCTGAATTCCTCCCCCTGCGAGGCAAAATCATTAATCATAAGGGGTAACACTATCTCGATAACCGTCCCACCGCCCGGCTGACTATTTACCGAAATCCGCCCCCTGAGCTGGCGTTTCACGGTGTTATAAACGATATGCAGCCCCAAGCCGGTGCCACCAGCACCGCGACGAGTTGTATAAAAGGGCTCAAACACTTTTTTCTGATCTGCAACAGGAATACCAATACCATCATCACTGAATCTAAGCACAACATGGTCATATCTCTTGCACACACTCAGGCAAATATTTCCGCTCTTACCGCATGGGAAAGCATGAGTAAGGCTATTGCTCAATAAGTTCATAAGCACCTGCGCCACTCCACCCGGCACGGTTTGGATCCTAATATCCTTAGGGCAATCGAGTGACACATTATGCCCGCCGCTGCGGTAACTGGATGACAAATGACTTAGTACATCCGTTAAATATTCATGTAAATTTATGTCGCGGATCTCGGCTGTTGCTTGATCAACCGACACTTGTTTAAAACTCATAATTAGCGCCCCGGCTCGCTGTACATTAGAAAGTACCATGCGAGACGCCTCCTGCATTCTCGATAAAGTCTCGGCAACCGGGGCTAGTGAGTCAGAGCCGTCCAATGCCGCGCGCAATTTTCCAAGGTCGGACTGCAAGGTTGATTCTGCCGTGATCGCAATACCAAGTGGCGTATTTAGCTCATGAGCAAAGCCCGCTACCAACCCTCCCAATGAAGCCATTTTCTCAGATTCCACCAGGTGATCTTGGGTCTCTCGAAGTTTAAGCAACATCTCTTTGAGCTTTGCACCGGCGACATCGGATCTATGCTTTTGCCCAGTAAGCACTAAAAATGTCATCCCCAATAGACCGGTAAACAGCAAGCCAGCAACCAACATTGTCCACGGCACCATGGACCGACTACCAACCAGAAAACCTTGATCGGCCTCTACCTCGAAAAGCCAGTCAATATCGGCAAAATGCAAAACCGCAGAATCCGAAAACAAAGCTTGTTTAGAGTCCAAGGAATTAATTGAATATATTTTTCCACTACCATCTAAACTAGAAACCGCCCCAGAAAGATTTCGTAAATCGGCCCTGGGCAGTAATACTGCCATTAAATCCGGCACTCTATAAACGCCCGCAACATAACCCGACAAGTCACCGCCCCCCATCGTCGACGAGACTGCATTCACGGGCAGATAAACAACTAAACCTAACTGTCCATCTCTCTCCTGCACCAAAGAAATTGGCCCAGTCGTTGCCGGCATCCCGGACAGAGAAGCCCGAGATAGTGCATTTTGAACCAGCTCAGTTGAACTAATATCATAAGACAAAGCGCCTACATTTTTTGCCATAGGCTCTATATATCGAATGACGAAATAATCGTCTTTGACTGGCTGCACAATCATGCTGCCATCTTGATCCCGGCCCATTATAGTTACCGGCGCGCCGAGCTCATCGCCGATTGAGGCCTCGAACGCCAAACGCTCTGCTGCACCTACTCGCTGCACCCAGACTATGGCCTGAAATCCCGCATTACGGTCTAAAAACCCTTTCACGAAAGCTTCATAAGTCTCACGTGAAAGCCCGCCAGACACCTCGATAAAGGCCTTTACCGCATGCAAGTCATCAATATGGGTATCGATTTTTGATTGTGCTGCGTTAAAAATTTGTTGGCTATATCGCCTAAACTCGCCCTGCTGGCGCGACAGCTCCCAGCGACTGCCCAAAACATACAAGGTAACGACAACCAGAGAAACACTGACAAGAACCAACGGTAGAACCCGTCTTCTGCTGCGCCAAACAGCTCTTGGCTCCCCAAAATACACAAAGATCAGAATCGAAGTAATCATCACCCCGAGACCGTCGCCGACCCACCACGTAAACCAGTTGAATATATAATTTTCTGCAGGCAATAACCCTGCGGACAGCAAAGCAGTGGTGCCAATACTGGCGCTCGCAGCGCAACTTACTCCACACGCGAATACAAGAAACTTAAAAACCTCACTAATACTGTCAAGACAAATCCTGCTGCCTATATATCTACGAATTAGCCAAGCACCAAGCACTGCTTGAAGAGCAGCGCCGGTAGCGATAACCATGGGTACGAAAAAAGAAGTTAAGAATGACGACGACAGACTTGGCATTCCGTCGACATTTACTAAAAACGAGCCCAGCAGAACTCCCGGCCAAAGACGGTAGCCCTTCAAGAGAATGGCAGATAAGGCAATACCTGCCGAAGGCCAGATTGCGGTGGCATACCCAGGGGGTATAGCGAGGAGCAGTGCCAACTTGCCAATAGCGAAGTAAGTTAAGGCCAGCGGGATTATCAAGATCAAGGTGCGATTAGGCATTTACGACCCAAGTGGGTAACTGAGTGAGATTTTGGACATAAACAAACTAGCTCTCTTTAAGCTTGTGCCCCGACCTCACTCAAAATAGACAAATTACCTCACCAGTCTAGTTCGCGGAACGATGCGACCACCATAAGTACATCTGCCTAACATCAACCGTCCCGAGCAGTACTATTGAGTAAATACATGGCGCTATCACCTTAATTTATGGAGCTTTTTATTGGAATTGACTACTGAGTTAAACCACACTTTTATCGCTTCTTAAAGCTAGTTGTAATATCCTACGCGGTTTTACCCAATACCAAATTGTTAACCACAATGGATCTACAACAATGCTCATAGGAATCCCAAAAGAACTCGCGAGCGGCGAAAACCGCGTTGCGATCATTCCGACAGATGCCAAAAAGCTAATCAGGGCCGGTGCAACGATTCAAATCGAAGCGGGCTTGGGCTTAGGCAGCGGTTTTAGCGACGAGGAATACACCGACGCTGGCGCCACTGTTATCGCTGACCGCAATACCGTGCTGTCTAGCGCCGATATTATTTTACGTATCAGCAAGCCAACGCTTGATGAAATTGGACAAATGAAATCTGGCTGCATCCACGTCAGCTATCTGGATCCATTTAACGAACACAGCTTAATTAAGGCGTTTCGTGATCGCGGCGTTAGCGCCATCAGCATGGAAATGATTCCACGCTCTACGCGCTCACAAAAGATGGATGCACTGAGTTCGCAAGCAAGTTTGGCGGGTTATGTGATGGTATTACTCGCCACCACGAGATTGCCCCGCATTCTACCCATGATGATGACACCAGCGGGTACCTTAAAGCCCTCTACCGTCTTCATCATCGGTGCTGGCGTAGCCGGTCTGCAAGCCATTGCAACTGCAAAGCGCCTCGGCGCCAAAGTGGTTGCGTTTGACACCCGCTCGGTTGTTGCCGAGCAGGTCCGCTCTCTAGGCGGCAAATTCCTCGATATCGATCTAGGCGAAACCGGCCAGACCAAAGACGGTTACGCGGTTGCCCTGACCGAAGAGCAAATGAAACTCCAGCTTGAAGGCCAAAAGAAGCAAATTGCAGACTCAGATATCGTGATTACCACGGCTCAGCTGTTTGGTCGCAAACCACCCGTGCTTATCACCAGCGACATGATCAAGGGTATGAAGCCCGGTTCTGTGATTGTCGATATGGCAGCGGAAAGCGGCGGCAACGTTGAGGGCTCGGTAGCAGGCCAAACCGTTGTGGTTGACGGTGTGACTATTATCGGCGACGGCAACTGGTCTAACTTTGTTAGCCGCGATGCCAGCCAAATGTATTCGTCCAACCTCTTCAACCTCGTTGATGAAGGCTGGAGCGGCGATGACAAGAAAATGGTTATCGACATGGAAAACGATATTCTGCAAGGCTGTGTGATTACCCACGGCGGCGAGATCGTTAACGAAACCATTAAAAACCTGATTAACTAGGAGAAGATGATGGAAATAGTATTTCTCGCTTTCATCTTAATGCTGTCTATATTTTTAGGCTTTGAGCTGATCAATAAAGTCCCTGCCACCCTGCACACGCCACTGATGTCAGGTTCAAACGCGATCTCGGGTATTACCCTCGTCGGCGCACTGACCTCGGCCGGCGCTGAACACGCGGTACTGTCCACTATTCTTGGCACCATTGCGGTGACAATGGCCACCATTAACGTGATCGGCGGTTATATGGTGACTGACCGCATGCTGGCTATGTTCAAGAAAAAAGGGAGCACTAAGTAATGGGTATCGAATTACTGGTTAACCTGTCCTATGTGGCAGCAGCCGTGCTGTTTATTTTTGGTCTTAAAATGCTGGGCTCACCAGCGACCGCGCGCAAAGGCAACCTGGTCTCTGCGCTGGGTATGTTTATCGCGGTTGTTATCACTCTGCTTGATCAAAGCATTATTGACTACAAATGGATTATTGCCGGTGTTGTGGTCGGCGGCCTCATTGGCGCCCTCGTTGCGCGCCGCGTCGAAATGACCGGCATGCCGGAAATGGTGGCGCTGTTCAACGGCTTTGGTGGTGTTGCTAGCTTGTTCGTGGGCTGGGCGGCACTTTACGGCTTTGAAGCAACGACCTTTGAACTGATCACCATCGTCCTGTCGATTCTGATCGGCGGCGTGACGTTCTCGGGCAGTATGGTTGCCTGGGGCAAGCTCAGCGAGCGCATCTCTGGTAAAGCGATGGTCTTTAGCGGTCAGCGTATTTTTAACATATTGCTGATTATCGCCATCATTGCGGCGTCTGTGATGTTCACCATTAGCACTGGCCCCGCCACCTCTATATATCTGTATGTGGTGATTGGCCTGTCATTGCTACTGGGCATCATGCTGGTTATTCCTATCGGCGGTGCCGATATGCCGGTGGTTATCTCTCTGCTAAACAGCTACTCAGGCTTGGCGGCCTGTGCGGCGGGTATCGCGATCAACAACATCATCCTGATCGTAGCCGGTGCACTGGTTGGTGCCAGCGGTATTATCCTGACGCAAATCATGTGTAAGGCGATGAACCGCTCGCTGAGCAATGTCTTGTTCAGCGGCTTCAGCGCCGTGTCTGCAGGTGGCGCGGCCGCCAAAATCGAAGGCGAAGCCAAGGCCATGACCGCTGAAGACGCCTACTACGTGCTCGAAGCGGCTGCTAGCGTTGTTATCGTGCCCGGTTACGGTATGGCGGTCGCACAGGCTCAGCACGTGGTCAAAGAGCTACAAGAGCTACTGGAAAAGAATGGCGCCGAAGTGGTTTACGCTATTCACCCTGTTGCTGGCCGCATGCCGGGTCACATGAACGTACTGCTTGCAGAAGCTGACGTGTCTTATGACCTGCTACTGGAAATGGACGCCATTAACCCGCGCATGGACACCTTCGACGTGGCGATTGTTATCGGCGCCAACGACGTGGTTAACCCTGCAGCACGTGAAATGGAAGGCAGCCCAATTTACGGTATGCCGGTCATTAACGTCGACATGGCGCGCAATGTGTTTGTGATGAAGCGCTCAATGGCTTCTGGCTTTGCCGGTATCGACAATCCCCTGTTCTTTAAAGAGAACACGCGGATGCTGTTCGGTGATGCGAAAGAAATGCTGGGTAACATCATTAAAGCGTTTAGCTAAGCACTTCGCTTAAGGCGAAACGAGAAACGGGCTCCCAGGAGCCCGTTTTGTTATAGCGAAGATTTGCTAATCGTCATTAACGCCAGCGCTGAGCAAAGGCAACAGCCGGCTTAATAAATCCCGAAGCTGCACAATATCGCTCTCGCTCACCGCCAACTTATTAAGCAAAGCCTGCGGCACACATTCACAGTCGTCACGTAAACCCCTGCCGAGCTCGGTGAGGTGCAACATGACAACCCGCTCATCGTCAACACTGCGACTGCGACGAATAAAGCCCTGCTGCTCTAATCGCTTTAACAGCGGCGTCAGAGTGTTAGTGTTCAGCATCGCATGCTCACTTACCACCTTCACCGCACACGGTGCGCGCTCCCACAGAATCATCATCACTATATACTGTGGATATGTTAGGCCCAGCGGCGTTAATTTATCCTGATATAAACGCGTGATCATTCTCGAGGCCGCATACAAGGGAAAACACAATTGATTTTCCAACTGCAGCTGCGGTGGCACGGTATCGACCAAGACCTGACTCATGCGGCTAATGCGGCCTCTATATCGGCGGCAATGCTCTCGGGCTTCGTTGTTGGCGCAAAACGCTTTATCGCCAATCCATCTTTACCCACCAGAAATTTTGTGAAATTCCACTTCACCGCGTTACTCAGGGTCCCCGGTGCCGCCTTTTTTAAATAGGCAAACAGCGGATGCGCATTTTTGCCATTCACATCAATTTTCTCAGTAATGGGAAAACTGACCCCATAATTGATCAAACAGCTACCCTCAATGGTATTCGCATCGCCCGGCTCTTGATTGGCAAATTGATTACAGGGCGCCCCAAGAATCACCAAACCCTGATCCTTGTATTTCTCATATAAAGCCTGCAAACCCTCATACTGAGGGGTGAGACCACATTTGCTAGCGGTATTCACCACAAGGACCACTTTGTCTTTATATGCAGACAAGTCTAGAGGTTTGCCTTGTAAATTCGCTATTTCAAAATCGTATAGTGTTGTCATTTTCATTTCCCTCGGTTCGCTACCAGTGCAACAGTACAACAGTACAAATCTTACTCCAGGCCATTAGAACAGATATTTATATCTCAGGCAATAATATCGCACACGATATAAAACAAATAACCCTAAAGCACAGCGATTTCCTGCCGATAAGGTGCACGTACCCCATGAGATCTGCGGACACGATATAGAAATGGTCATTATCAATCCCAGCTTTGCCACCCAGCCCGCCGCATTTAATAGGCCAGCGGGACCTGCGCCTGTATTGGCTATTGATCGCGTGTTAACAGCCGTTGTCGTGGGCCAGCGTGCAGAACATCTCTATGAGTTAGCGTCTGGGAATTTAAAGCTAATGGCAGAAAGCCAAACGGCGCTTCGCCATGGCGAAAAACTATTACTACAGGTTACCGGAAAAGATCATAAGCAAAGACCTCAACTACAAATACTTAAAGGGGAGATCGGCCTGATCCAAAGCCAACTGCGCGCCGCGCTGCCTCAACAACAAAGCGTAAGCCATCTATTAGCCAACCTTGGCAAACTAAGCAATTTACCCAAACAGCACCCGCTGGCAACACTAGGCAAAGAGTTCATTGAAGCTATTGCGAGCAAAGCGCAATCGTCCAATCCGGCCGAATTACGCCAAGCCATCATGCAAAGTGGCTTGTTTCTAGAGAGCCAATTAGCGCAGGGTAAAACACCTACTGGAGATTTAAAGCAGGCACTATTAAAACTCAGCCGGCAAATTACTACCCAGCTGGCAGCTAGTAAACCAGCCACAGAATCTACCATTCATGGCGACGGCTCGATAACAAAGCGATCAACGCTAGCGAAAGAATATGCGCCGCAATCAAGGTCAAGCCCGCTATTGAATTCTGGGTATCCGAACAACAAGACAACCGTCGAGCACTATCCCCAGAACGTCACCGACAAGCCTACCAAGCCCGAATTACCCGGTGAGCTTCGCCCGCAAAGCCGTCAAGGAGCAAGTATTCAATTTGCCGATGCTGAGCTTGAGGTGCTGCAGCAAGTATTGCGAGATGTGCGAGGCAGCCTCGCCCGCCAAGAGTCTCATCAACTATTGCATCTGCAGCAAAGCGATAAATCACAAGCGCAATATATGGTGGAACTTCCAGTCCGCGGCAATGACGGCATTGATGTATGGCAACTCCATTTGCATAAATTTGAACAAACCGAGCACGAACAGCAACACGCCGAGAAGTCGGCGGATAAGCCTCAACATAACTGGGCTATTAACTTAAGCTTTGACTTACCGGGCCTAGGGCCTATTTGCGTCCGAGTATCACAAGCACCCGAGCTCGATATTCGCTTCACTGCCGAAAACAAGGCAACCAGTAAATTGATAGAGCGAAAGCAACACGAGCTCGTGGAAGCTCTAGAGGCACAAGGAGTGAACACTCAAAGCGTACAATGCCTCAGCGAAAAGATTACCATTAATGCATCAGAGGCCTATTCAAAGGCTTTATTGGATACCCAAGCATGAACACGAATAAGCCAGGAGAAATTGCCGTTTCGCTACACTACGACGGACAAAATGCACCTATCGTCAGTGCCAAGGGAGAGGGGGAAGTTGCGCGTCAAATACTTGAAATTGCGACTCAACACGACATTCCAATCTACCAAAATAGTCAGTTGATACAATTGTTATCGCGGGTTGAGCTCGACAATGAAATACCGAGAGAACTGTATATCGCAGTAGCCGAAATTATTGCCTTCGCCTACCGCTTAAAAGATCAGCTACCCAACACATGGCAGCAAACCTGAAAACCCCGCCGTTTAACGCGTCAGCTTCCAGGTAAAACGCACTTGGGCCAAGGATGCTACCGCGGTGCCATTTACCCGCTCCGGCTCAAACTGACAGCGTGATAAAGCAGATAAGGCGCGATAATCCAAACGTCGCGTCCCACTGGAGTCAACGACCCTACCATCGCTAGGATTACCTTCAGCGTCAACCGAAAACGACATAGTTACCGTACCCTGCTGACCAAAACGAACTGATTCATCAGGGTATTCCGGACGCGCGCAACTACTCCAGTCAATACTTGCCGGCACAGTCGCGGTATTCACTGCCGGCGCAGAACTAACAGGCAACGACGCCGATGCAAGCTTGGGCTGAGTCTTTACTTCAGCCGCCGCTACGTCAGCGGGTTTTTCGCGCATTTTAGCTAAGGCCGCTTGACGCTCTTTCTCAGCATTTTGCGCTCTCGCCTCAGCGACCTCAGCAGCACGAGCTGCAGCTTCCGCTGAAGCTTGCGCCATTGCCAGAGCCTCAGATTGCTGCTGCATAGTCACCAACTGCGCCTGTTGCCGTAAATTTTGTTCGCGCTGACTAAACTCGCCATCTAAGCGACTCTGCCATTCAGCCAGTACCGCCTGCTCTTCAGACTGCAATTTTTCATTACCTTGCACAGTCGCGACCTTCGCGACCACACTTTTATCGGCGCTAAACGCAGGTGCCTCATCACCGGAAAGCAACCACGCAGCCAATCCCGCCGCCGCACAAACGCACAGGAGGGCGATCGCGATCACCGACTCTGCGGACTGCCCCAACCCCAGTTTTTGCTCAATTGTGCCTACTGCATCATTCATTCAGCAACTCCCCAAAAATTGCTCATGCCGTCATACCAAACAAGCGCCCAATTCTCTGAAACACACCGCGACGATCAGACTGTGGCGGCGGAGTCGGTGTAGCTTCTGCTGCAAGACGCAAGGTTTGCGCGGGATGCTTTTGTAATATTTCAAATCTTCGCATCGCCAAGTTAACGCTGCCACGCAATAAACCTTCGCTGACGGGCTTACTGAGAAAGCGATAAATCTGGCCACGGTTGATAAGATCAATACCCTGCTCAGCATCAGATTTTGCGGTTAACACTATCGCCACTAAACTAGGATGGTGTTGCCGCAAGGCGGCCAGCAAATCAGTGACGACCTCCCCCCCCACCGCAATCTCGGTCACAATGACACCAATCTTATGCTGCTCTAAAAGGTTTAGACCTTCATCTAGATTCGATGCGGTATAAACCGAACGCTCGCGACCCAATACACGCTGTAAGGTGTTCCGAGTGGATTCATCATCATCCAGAATCAATGTGCCGACATCATCGATACCTGGGATGTGGACGCGCTCCGTTAAATCCTCTTCGGCAGCAACCGTTTCTTTCACATAATCAACTGCCGATGCCTTAACCGCAGCGGCAATAGTTGACCGCAAATCAACATTTGACCAAGGCTTATTGATAAAACGAAAAATCTCACCGTCATTTATCGCCGCCAGGATCGCACTCAGATCTGAGTAGCCCGTCAGTAGAACTCGAATCGCCCGTGGCCGAAGATCCTTAGCTTTACGTAAAACCTCCACGCCAGTCATCTCTGGCATGCGCTGATCGCTAACTACGACGTCCACATCACCCTGCCGGAGAATCTCCAGAGCGGCCTCACCCGAAGAGGCGGTAACCACATCGTAGTCCCGCCTAAACAATGCTTTCAGCGCTATTAGGATACGAGGTTCATCATCCACAAATAAAATTCGCGCGCGGGGTTCTTCTGTCGCAGTATCAACATTCATATTCATACTTTATGCATCTCCAAGCACCACCACATCTTGCTCTGATATAACGTCTTCGCTTTTACTCGCACCCACTATTGGTAGGCGAATAAAAAACTCCGTTCCTTTACCTAGTTCGGATTCCACTCGAATGGTGCCACCGTGATCTTCGATAATACGGAACACAATAGACAAGCCAAGACCCGTGCCTTTACCCACCGGTTTGGTTGTAAAAAACGGCTCAAAAATATGGGCGCGAGTTTCTTCATCCATACCACTTCCGGAGTCACTAATCGCCACTTCCACATTGTCATCAACAACACTGGTGCGAATACAAATTTGCCCCTTGCCGTCCATTGCCTGCGCGGCGTTGGTGATAAGGTTCAAGAACACTTGATTTAATTGCGACGGCGCACAGCTTATTTCCGGTAGATCAGCGAACATTCTTGTGACTTTAACGCCATCTTTAAGCTGACTATTGCAAATCTTAAGTGCGGTCTCGATGCCCTCGTTCAAATCAAACAACTGCGATTGCGAGCGATCAACACGACTGAAGTCTTTCAGACTCATTACCAACTCAGCAATTTGTTTTAGACCGTACTCGGTATCTGCAAGAAGAGTATCGAACTCAAGAATACTCTCGGCATCAACCTCCCCATCCATAGCCTGCATCGTCTCCCTGACAATCTCGACATTACTCGATGCATAACCTAGCGGGGTATTAATCTCGTGCGCTACACCGGCTACCATTTGACCTAGCGAAGCCATTTTCTCCGACTGAATTAACTGCCCTTGCTGCATTTTTAGATCGTCTAGCGCCTTACTCAGTGCCTGCGTACGCTTATCGACTATTTGCTCTAGATTGACGTTGGCATTCTGCAACTCACTGTTCAAACTGTCCAAGGTCGAGAAACTCGAACGCAATCGAACCGCGATCACACCGAAGGCCAGCAGCAACGCAACCGCATACACGGCGAGGGTTTGCCGATAGCTGCGCGCTGTACTTTGCAAATTATAGAAATGTTTCTCGTAGGCGGTCCGCAAATCGTACAGTGCCGGCCCACTAGGCACAGCATCAAATTCTTCGGTCAAAACTTGAAGCTGATCAGCGGCGCTGCGCAAAGAATCAACCGTATTCAATAAATGCCTGACTGCACCGCGCTCGGCGTCATTTGCTAAGCCTTCTTCAGCGGCAACAATTTCTTGGCCAAGCTCGTCAATATAGCCGCCATTCGTTGGCGACGATTGAATGCCGTAGGCCGTCGCTTCACGCAAAATAGACATTACATTTTTACGCAGCTCTTCCGAGGCATTCACAGATGGCGCACTCAATAGTGAAATACCAGCAACGCGCAACACGGAAAAATGCTGGGCTAAGCGTGCCAGCTTGGCAGAGTAATCATTGAGAAGACTAAGTTTGGACTGAGCGACGGCATTGTAATGCGCAAGCGCCGCATCAATCGGCTGCGCCAATCCCGCCAAACTCGCTTGACCACTGCTGACAGCCTCCTGGGCAACTGTAAAGCGATCTCGTGACAGCTCTAGCTCCTGCGGCCCAGAATCAAGGGATAACCGTCCCCTGGCGATCTGCTGATTGAGCTCAGCATCCGCTTTGGCGGCGGTATCCAATTGCTCTAATCGAATGATGTGCAAGCCCGTTTCGAGCGGATTTCGCAATGTTTTCCACAATAGAAACGAAATAACACCCAATGCCAGCGCAATCGCTAACAATGCAATGAGACGTTGAACAGAAAACCCCCGCGCGGTACGGCGAGACACACCTATTTGAACCATAAAATTCTTCTTATTATTTTGTGTATTACTCTACCGCCACAATGCAATTAAGGCATCACAAAAGCAAGCGTATGCAACACGGCGAGCAAGACACGTATTTTTTGAAGTAAGCACCCAAGGTATTTTTATAATTTTAGTCTGACGAAGAATAAAAGCTGCCAACCCAAAAGTCTAGCACTTCACCAAAATCATATAAATGACAATACTATTGACTTAACAGTTACTTAGCTGGGGTTACTATATTCAAAGACAAGCAAAATCAATTACCACGGCCTGCTCAGCCAAGGTAGAAAGCCCATCATTCACACCAGGCAGCACACAGTTAGGATAGATATCAGGAAAAATTAACGAAACAGGGGTGAAATACAGAAAATCAGAAGGAAAATATCAGGGGTTAATTCAACCCCTAAATATTGGTCGGAACGGCAGGATTCGAACCTGCGACCCCCACACCCCGGCAGCACGCCCAGGACTACACGAAGTGCGCGCCCTATCAAGCGACCTATACCGACGCGCGGGATACACCACCGCAGACATTCAGCAACTAATAGCACACACAGAAGAGAAAATAACGGAAGGATACCTAGCAGGCCACGAAACCAAATGGACTGAAATTGGGTTAGTGATGCCTGCAGAGGTTATGGGTGGGGAGTTTTAAACAGAGAAAACCTAGGTGCTATTTGCGCAAACCCATCCTGTTGCGCTTAAAAAATGTTAAGTATGTATTCAAATAACTAGTTTCAATATGCTGCTGCAATCGCGTCGAATCCTCAGCAATCTTGTTTGCCGCATCAAGTTTTTCATTTTCAGGTAAGCTGGCAGCACTCTCGATGGAATGCGTAAGCGAACCACGGTACTCAGCCAAAAGATTATCCGGGAGCTTAAACGCAGACTCTCTACTCTCAAGATGCTGCAAATATATTTCCAAACGACCTATCTGAATAAGTAGCCGCTCAACTTCTGCTTGAGAGATCTTCATATCTGAAACCCAAAGACCTATAGCATTTTCACTAACAGAAGCATCGATAGTATAAATTTTTTCACAGAGGGCTCGCGTTTCTGTCCGAAAAGCTAGCGCACGTGTATTCCAAAGAATAATAGCCCAAGTAATGAGGCTAATGACTAAGCCAACTTCGCCAGCAGTCATTCTTTACTATCTGCCTGCAGGATATACAACCAACATAGCTCAACAATACTAGGCAATTCATTATGCGTAATCTCGAGATGAGACTTGAGAAACTTGACGTCAAATCCCACCCTGACTAAACCACCAAAGCTTTCATCAAGAAAAGAAGAGCCGTAGCGCCGAGATCCAGACAAATCCACATTTAGCTTGTCATTTCCAATATTCTTTAAGGCTGGGACGATATGCTTATCTCGGAAGTCCTGCCCACTGAATGGCCCATCCTCTCGATAGCGGCCGTAAGGCCTTTTTGAAAAAGCATTCGCGACATCAATGGTCTTCATTCTTAAAACTCTCTAAAGGGATCTGCCACTGTATCAACGTCCCACGCAGCGGCTTCTTCATAGAGAACTTCTCTTTCGAGATGTTCGACTCACCGTTGCGCGATATCTGATATACACCAGCGTTACTGTAAATCACTAAATGCGCACCGGCACTGGTCTCAACCAGCGCCTTGATATCTCGGCCTCCCTTACCATGCTGATCGAGATTTGTTCTTGTTCTCGACGTTTCCAATGATGCCTCTATCATATCGGCATCATCATTTACTGAAAAAATAGCTGCCAATTTCTCGAAAAAATCCTTTCTAGGCAAGCTGGCAGGGATACCTATCCCAAAGTCATATAGCGCCAATGATAGCGTCTGATTTGAAACCTCTGTCAAAAACCACCACGGCTTTGATTGCCCTATTTTAGGCTCCGGCACCCCCTCATAAGCATGATATTGCACGTTGAGCACAGCCTCGGTTAAGGCAGTAGATATCTTTTGCTCACTCAAAGCCTCTATTTTGTCATTAAAATAAGTTTTAAGTATCGCATCAATCAGGTCATGTATTTGGGAGCCAGTATTACCTTTGACAACGGGAATAACGCCACCATCCAATTTAACATAGTCGCCAGTACGAATTAGAGTGATTATTCCGCTCACACGCAATACGCGGTTAACGAATTTGTTCTCAGCCAGCGACGAACAAGCCAATCTACCTTGCCCGTAAGTACCTATCAACAGATCTATGTTCGCGACAAACAGAACAAGTCCCGCAGCCGACGCAGAGCAGGTTTTCTGAAACGATATAAATACACGACCAACTTTTACCGTATCATTCAGAAGTTCAAAGAAGGTAAGAAAACTTCTTTGAACTTCCGCACCCTCAATGGAGATATTCAATGGCGCATTCAGGATTTTGTAACCCGGAGGACAGGCTATTTCATACAAATTTACAGGTGGTCTGAAACCAGACGAGGGAGAGATTTCTTGATTTGCGAACTTCAGCAGGCGCCGTTTATGGCGAATACGAGCTTCCTTGCCAAGTCTCTTCATGCAGAAGTACTTCTAAGTTTTGTTCAAATATCAAAAATTAGTGTTCACTTTTGTTCAGGCAAAAAAAACAACCTACTCAAACTATTGATATTTATATGTTTTTGGTCGGAACGGCAGGATTCGAACCTGCGACCCCCACACCCCCAGTGTGGTGCGCTACCAGGCTGCGCTACGCCCCGACTTGAGGGGCAGCATCATACCCCAAGATATAAGTTGAGTGAACTATCTTTTCAATAGTTTCAACACTTCCTCAAGCTCACCGAGCATTTGCCGAATAACTTGGCGGGTTTGTGAGGATTCATCTTTAGCTGTATCGCCCGACATACGCTGACGAGCTCCGCCGATGGTATAGCCCTGCTCGTATAATAAACTGCGAATCTGTCTGATCATTAGCACGTCTTGGTGCTGATAATAGCGGCGATTTCCGCGGCGTTTCACCGGCGTAAGCTGCGGGAACTCTTGCTCCCAGTAGCGCAGAACATGAGGTTTTACCAAGCACAAATCGCTGACTTCACCAATGGTGAAGTAACGTTTTCCCGGTATGGGTGGTAATTCGTCGTTATGACTTGGTTCCAGCATAGTCCTCTACCCTGGATTTCAGTTTTTGCCCGGGCCGGAACGTCACAACTCGGCGAGCCGAAATGGGAATCTCCTCACCGGTTTTGGGGTTACGTCCA
>TARA_R110001592_G_scaffold119639_2_pt1 | contig 37658 bp, 27 predicted proteins | sample TARA_R110001592 | Tara Oceans TARA_R110001592 (sample SAMEA4398387) | marine metagenome | biome: Polar Biome; feature: [SRF] surface water layer (ENVO:00010504); material: water (ENVO:00002006), including particulate matter (ENVO:01000060) such as... | depth 5 m | reverse complement strand
ATTGGTGAACCATCTCCCCAACAAATTAGTGGATGTTCTTTTTCACCGAATAATCTTTTTATAAGTGATGCAATTACTGTTGATTCTGATGTGAAGTTATCATGTCTACCATAGATGTTTGCTGGTCTTACAATTGATGCTTTATTCCAATCGAATGATACAGAATAAACTTCTGCTTGTAGTTCACCTAATCTCTTAGCCCACCCAGCATACTTATCTTTTTCTGATGGGAATGTTTTCCATACATCATCTTCATAAAATACCTCAGCTGGTTGATATACTCCAACAGTTGAAGTGTACACATACCATTCTACATCAGCTAATCTAGCTGCTTCCATCATATTAGTATTAAATTGTAACATAGGTACAAAGTAATCTGCCGGTTGTTCAGCTGCTCTTTTAGGAGAACCCTTTACACCAGCAATGTGAAAGATTATATCTTGTCCTTCTACAATGGTTTTACAATTTTTAAATTCTCTTAAATCAGCATTGATGAATTGATAGTTTTCATCTTTGTATTTTTCAATTTGATTATCGGGTTGTCTGATATCAACCGCAGTTACGAATGCACCCTTATCAATACATTTCTGAACCATATAGTTACCAACGAGTCCGTTAGCACCTGTGATTAAAACTTTTTTACCATTCATTAGTTATTTCTTTAAATTTATTGTTATAGTATTTTTTATTGGAAAAGTGTTCCATTAAATGTTTTCTATTATATATACATATATGAAAATATATTTTATATAATTTTTTTATCTCTTCTTTTGGTAGATTAGCAATTCTATCAATTTCATTTAATATAAATTGCAATCTTTCATAATTATCTTCTATTAAATCATATGATTCATCAAACAATCCATCGAAAGTTTTGAATCCAAGTTCTCTTAAATTTTGCAACATATATGGAGATGATATCAATATAAATGGTTGCATCATAATAATTGGTTTTGTAATTTTTTCAGAGTAAAATATTTGTTTATCTACAAAGGAAGATTCACTCACTATTTGAAAGTAACAGTTTGAAGTCATTTCTTCAGTAAATGTATCTGATGTTCTAAATCCTTCTAAATTACTTGCACTATTAGTATCTATTTGTATTGGTACACTCTTATCAAGATTTTCAATATTATTTTTTACAACATTCTGTTGATATTTAGTCCATTCACTAAAATAATCCAAATCATTCCATCCACCTTGATACTTAGGAGATGATTTTGTCAAGTAACTCCACAAAACGGTATCATATTGTTTCTCAAATAAATAACATCCCAATATAGTTCTATGTATCTTCCAATTACTTCTATTTAAACTTAAAAAATAATAATCTCTTTCTTCTTTTTTTAATATTTCAGATTCAGATAGTACACTTGGTTTATAATTTAATTCATTTACATAATTAACATCACTTTCAATCATCAATACTGCATCTGCACAATCATGTATAAAATGAGGTACATAATAAAATATACTTTTATCAAATTGAGAATTTAATTCTAAAACAACTTTGTTTGAATCAATAAAAATAAAACCATCATAAGGTAAATTAAATTTATCTATGAGTTTTTTAAACTCAATTAAAAAGTCATCTAAATGAGGAGTTGCTTCTGAAATAGAAGCTATCATGAGTTTTATTTTTCGGTTTCGTATGTTTTCAATAAGTGTATCTGATAATTTATATAATATTGATTTACTAAAATCATAATCACCTTTCCAACCTGTTCCCATTAAATCTCTTAATTGAGATTGTACTTCTAATAGATACACATTATTAAATCCTTCTCTTGGTTCATCATTAAATGATATAGAATGTTCGTTCTGTAAAACAACACCTCGTATTGCGGATGAATGAAAATATCTCTTACCATTAGGGCAGTGGTTTATTCCATTATAATATGGTGAAGCCAATACTCCAGATGTTAGTTCATTTTTATTAGAACACGAAAATACAAAATTTAAAATACTACCCATTTTCCTGTCCCATAATGAGGATATTTAGATTTATATTTGTAATATACCACATCTTCGGGTATTTCTCTTTGTATTTCATTCCAAGTATGGCCAGTTGGTGTGTTTGTGGAAACCTCATTGTCTTCTACTACAAAGTTAATTGGTAAATTAAAGTTTCTTGCGTATTTATGTACTTCATAAAATACACCAGTTTCAAATGTCATATCACCGATAAAACACCAAACTTTATTTGGACTATTCTGTTCTTTTAAAGTTCTAGCAACACCCAATGCAATTGGTAAAATTCCTGTTACTATTGCTGATGAATAGAATTTGGATTCTTTATCTATTATTGTTATTGATTTTCCAGCTAATATTTTTTCTTTAAGAACAGTAGGTTCTACTCCATGTAAAAGTGCATGATAATGAGACCTCCATGTTGAGAATACCCAATCTTCTACCCCTACCTTTTTAAATATATCTATTAATTGCTCTTCATTACCATGTGATAAATGAATTGGTCCGGTTATTTCCCCATTTTCCCAATGTGAAATTATATCATCTTCAAAAGCTATTAAATCTTCTTTTGATAAGTTTCCATCTAACCATCTATCTTCGTGATAATCTAAGTTAAGAATCTTTTCCATTTTTGTCTCTTTTAGAAATTATAGGATTAGTACAAGGCCAATCTATATTGAACTTTTTACTATTCCATTTTATTGTTTGTTGTTTATCTACATCATTAAATTCACCAATATATGCCATCTTGTAATTAAAGATACTGTTATCCTCCATTACATAATGTCCATTTGCAAACATAGGTGGAATTAATACTTGTGTTCCTGTTTCGGGTGAAAGTATAAAAGATTCCGATTTACCATATTGTGGATTCTTATTTAAACTACCACCCCTTAAATCTAATACTACTAAATAAATTTTTCCATGTAGACAACTAACAAGTTTCCAAGTTTTATCATCATAATGAAGCCCTCTAAGAACACCTTCTTTTGATTTAGAATATCTATCGTGTTTAAAATTTAATCCGTTGTTTCTATCTTCAGCTGGTAGAATTCTATCATAATAGTCTGAATGATATGTTGTAGAGATAGAACCTCGTGCTTCATGATATATCGATGGTTGTACTATCTTAACTTGATTAAGTATAGTTCCATGATAGAAATGAAAATCATTCCAATCTCGTTCTTTATAAAATATACTACGTCCTTGTGCCATAACCTAATGGGAAATCGTTTCTATACTTTGAACTTAAATCTTGTATAAGTATTGTATAGGTTGTTATTAATTCTTCTATTCCATCATCCAATGAGTACTCTGGATACCACCCAGCATCTTCTATTTTCTGATTAGATACAATGTAATCTCTTTTATCAGGGTCTTCAAAGTAATCAGAATATGTAACTGCAAAATCAGAAATATATTCTTGTATTTTTTCTACCAATTGTTGTTTTGATAAATTAGCAGTTGATAATCCTACATTGAAAACTTCTCCACTATGTGTTTCATAGTCTTCAATCATAAACATAAACACATTAGCTACATCTCTTATATGTATATAGTTTCTTACAAAATTCTTTTCAAATATTGTAATGTATTTATCTGTTAAAGCTTTATAAACAAATTCATTTACTAATAAATCCATTCTCATTCTTGGGGAAGTTCCAAATACAGTTGCTAATCTTACAGAGATTCCACCTATCCTTAAAACTTCTTTTTCTGCCTTTACTTTTGTTACTCCATAGTGTGATAGTGGATTCAGAGGACTTTCTTCAGTACACTCTCCATCAGCTCCTATTCCATATCCACTATTTGTGTTTGGATACACTACTTTTACATTTGAACCCTCTACTAACTCACATATATATCTTACGTGCTCATAGTTTATTGCTGTTGCTAATTCTTTATCTCTATCACAAGCAGGAAATCCTACGATTGCCGCTAGTGGAATAATAATATCAAAATCTAATACCAAATTTTCAAGTAATTCTTTGTTTCGAACATCTCCATATATAAACTCAAAATTCTTATCGTGAGAAAATATTATAGATGATGTTTGATTGTACATTAGATTATCTAATATAGTAACTTCATAATTATTTTTTAATAATTTTTCTGTTATAACCGAACCGAGGTATCCTGAACCTCCTGTAATTAGTACTCTTTTCATATTTATTTTTTTATTGTGCGTTATCAAACCAAGCGTTATCAAACTTTACTAAGTTATTTCCATTTTTAGATTCATCATAAATCTTATAAGGAGTTTGTTTTTCAAAATCGAAGAACCCAACCGGTTTGTGTTCTGGTAAACATTTGTTTGTTTCAAAAATATTTTCAATTTCTTCTTTTTCAAGAGCTCTTGCAAATATCCCTACCATATCCACATTTCCAAGTAAATGATTTCTATGATTTTCATCACAACTTTCTAATGCATTACAACATCCTACCCAAAACCATGAAGTAGAGTAATCTACAATTTCTCCTTCGTAAACACCTTCTTCATAATGTCCTCTATCACCTGTTATTATTTTTTTCTCACTTTTGATGTGTGTAAAACTCAGTTCAAAAACAGCATCATGTCCTTCTTTTATTTCAATACACTTATCAACTAACATTGGATTTCCATCAGGTCCTATTGCCCAAATACATCCTCTGATAAAAGTATCATCTGCATGGTCTCTGAATGCCATTAATCCACAATGCATTCCATTTTTTACAACAATACCACCTTCACCAGATAATTCACCATAAACCATTTCTTCCCAATTTATAGTAAGACGTGTTAGATAAGTAAAATTATCTTCTGTAATATTCTTTGGTTCAACTTTAGATAACCCATACTTGTTAGTAGGTGTTAAAAAGTATGCTTCTTTTCCTTTAAATTCCATTATAATCTAATATTTAAACATTCATGATAAAACTCTTCAAATTCAGGAAACACTTTACAAAAATCAGTTCCCCTTCTCTTATCATGTTCTCTAAAATAATGTCCAAAGTTTCTTCGTTGTGTTTTTAATCGCTGTTCATCAACTGGTGATAACATCCAATCATATATTCTTTTAATTTTTTGTATTTCTATATCAGAATATCCCACATACTTGTGGTCAAATAATGGTACTGATAAGAAATCTGCCAATTGTGCATCTTCATATATTTTTGATGCCCATTCTTTTGGCATTACTTGTACAGTTTGATGTGTTGGGAATCTTAAATACGATGAATCTAAAAATGCTGCTGAATTCCAATACCTATCTGTACTACCATATTCTTCTTTTAATTGATAAATACCGTTTATCAGTTTGTGATAGCCTGGTATAGATAACCCATTATATGTTGACATGAATGTAAGGTTAACTCTTGGACATTTTTGGAGAACTTTATTTACATTATCCCAAAATTTATTAAATTCTAATCCATTTCTAATATACTCAGCTTGTTCACCCCAAGTATCAACTGATGTGAATACAATAAATTCTTTTACTTTATCTCCCTCACAAATTCTTTGAATTTTTTCGATAAACCTATCAAGTAATTTATCAGGTATACCTAAGTTTGAATTAATTGCAATTGATAAATTTTTATTTGGATTTGGGTGGTCTATAATATAATCTAAAACTTTCCAAGTATCTTTACTCATCAACGGCTCACCACCGGTAATTCGAAAGGTATGTAAATCGTTATATAAATCTGGCCACCATTTCCAAAATGCTTCTACATACGGATTTTCCTCACTCTGTGGAATTGGCATTTTATTTTCTTGCTTATTGTACTCTAAATCATTAAACTTATCTGTCGTTGGATAAGCTCCATGTTTTTTTATTTCCTCCATCCATTGTGTGGAGAAAGCTGGTGCACAATATGAACATTTGAAATTACAAGCATTTGAGAATGCAACTTCTACATATCTTGGATTAAAGTCATCTCTCCAATGAGATTGTTTTATTTCATCCATATGTGGATACGACCAAGATTCAGCCGATTTAAAGGTTCTATCTGAAAATCTATCGGAGCTATCCTCAATATTCCAACAATAGTTACATTCTTCTGGTCGTTTACCTTCCAACATCTCCCTACGTTTTTGTTTCTTGTATCGAGTATTGTGAAGTGCAGAAGGATTTCTTCTAATTTCTCTTTCTGGTATTGGGTGTGTTTTGGGGTGATGACATGAATGAGTATGTCCCAATTGCAAGTGCATTGTAACTTGTGTCCATTTTGCCAAACACATTCCACAACCTGTTGAGTTTAATTCTTCGTTTACCTTTACATAAAAAGGATTATCTTCAGAAATTTGTTTTTTTAACTCATCTTTTTCTTCTGCCATATCTTATCTAACTTATATATGTATATATATTACAATTTTATATTTATGAATTTTGCTTTGGGGGTTATTTCCTCGATACTAACTAACTCATATTTTAAAGAATTTATTCCATCAGATTTATAATCCCACGTTCCTTGTTGCATTTCTTTAACAAATCTTCTTTCGTTTCTAGCAGTAGTTTCTCCCTTAGCCCAAACTTCCTTTCCATCTTGGTTTTTTACCAATCCCTCATCCGTATGTTCTAAGCAATACATTCTTCCTGGAGTTCTATGTGGTACAACCGTATAAGGTATAGTTATCTCTTCTGATTTAAATTCACAACCATGTATATTGCCATCATTACCATTGTTGGTTTTATCCATCACTAATCCATCTTGAAAGTCATAATGTAGGGTTAAACCATCTTCTAAATGTTCTGAGTGAAGTTCTTTTACCTCATCAGAACTTAATGCTCTATTCCACATTTTTATATCAGATATATCTCCCTTAAACCACTTAGAAGGGTCGTTATCTGAAACTGATGTTGTTGTTCCTAAATAATAATCAACGTTGCCGTACCTCTTTAACATACCTTCAAAATGTTGGGGCGATGGAGTACCAGTACCCCACCTTGCATCCGATTCTTTTCCATTCATATAAAAATGAACATTATTTTCATCAACAACTAAAGTAATCCAAGTCCATTGATTTTCATAACGCTTCATCCATTGATATAAGTGTGATTTTCTATTGTTCCAAAGTTGTGTGGTATATGCTCGTGAATTATTATAACTGAACCCATAATCATAACCTGGTCTTCTTAGTATTGGATATTCACAAAATCTTCTATCCATATCACCAACCAACCATATTGGAACTTTTTCTTCCTGCTGATGTGCTCGTACTAAAATAGAAATAGTATGTGAACGTGATGTGAGATTTCTAAGTTTTCGTGTACATGGAATATGAACATATGAACCATTTCCATTAAATGAAATAAAATTTTGAGGTTCTTTATTAAAATTCAAGTGGGTTTGATTTGCATATCCCTCTAAATGACATCTCCAAAATAAATCATCATCTTCCATTCCCCAATCCCAATAATCATTTGAATAACCATTAGTTTTTTCAACTTGTTCTTTTGAAAATACAATTGCTCCACCAAAATATTCTTCATACTTTAGTTGATAGTTCATTTGAGATATATTAGTTGCAATATGTCTTGGGTTTTCTTTAGGAAAACTATAATCAGCTCCACCACCCTCTTCAGGTATCATATCAATATCATGCCAAACAACATAATCACACCCATCTTCGAATGCATGTTTTGCTGCAATGTTTTTTGTTGCTCCTCGATTGAATAGTTTATCATCAACTTGATGTCCAAAATAGATATGATAATCTATACCCTGTCCTTCAAGGTATTTACCAATCTTTGGTATAAACTCTTTTAAGTGAGCTTCTCTATTTCTATATGGAACACAAACTCCTAACTTCATAGTGTATCAGCTATTAACTTTTTAAATTTAGTTGTACTCCAACCATGGTCTCTGTTTAGATAATGAACTGGCACATCTAATTCGAACCCTGTATATGTTTTACCACGATAATCATCTCCTAAAAATCTGATATCTGGTCCTAATCTGTATATTAAATCTACCAATTCTTTTTCGTAAGTATAATATGCAATTCCATCTATATACTTTATTGAAGTTAAAACTTCTGTTCTTTCTTCTTTAGTAAGTATTGGTTTTAATTTTTCTGGTCTTTCAATTGATGGGTCTATATGTAAAAGAACTATAAGTTGTTTACAATAAGTTTTACATTCTTTAAACATCTTAATATAACCTGGATGTATTACATCGAAGTTACCAGCGATTATTCCCATATTATATTTTTCTTTTATCATAACTTTATTGATAGCTTAGTTACCAATTCTTTTGTATTTTTTTCAACTTCTTCAAATCTACAAGTGTTCAAACCATCTATATTGGAATCTATAAAATCTTTTCTAACTTCATTATAGTATTTTATTTGGTTTTTACGAGTTTCCGAATGTACCCATTTATTACCAATAGAAGAATTTGATTTATGTTTTAGAGATACAAACCTAGAATCTCTTCTTATTGGTTTTGGTAAATATGTTTTAAAAGATTGATTATATTTTTCAATTTTAACATTATTAAGAAATACAGCGTATTCTCCACCAATATCAATTACTTCATCTGATGATGCAAGTTGTGGATTAACTTGTGAATATAAAAATTCACTTGATTTAAAGTTACCAAAGTTTCTTAGTTTTATTTTTGTTGGGTTTTGGTAAATTTCTATAACTTCTTCCGAAGATAATGAAATATCATATATCTCAATATTGGATATAAATCCGAAAAAGAAATCTTTATTTGTTTTTATATCATTTGATGCACCTACAAAAATCTCATCAGAAGATAATTGTAGTACTTCTTCTGCCATGGTAACACTATCAATTAAAATACCATTTAAATAAAAACTAATAACATTCTCATTAGAATATGTCATACATAAGTGTGACCAAGATTCTCCCACAATATCAGTAGTTATTGAATATGGAGTTTTTTCTAAATCATACATTTGGCAAAAGAATCTACGAAAGGAATTATAAAACAATCCTATGTTATGACCAGGTATAGAAAATATAGGAAATTCATCATAATCTTTATTTTCATTTAACTTTATTTCAGATGGCTTTACAAATACAGATATAGAAAATTCATCCTGTAATAAAGAAGATGTTGATTTGGATTTATATTTTATAAAAGAGTTATCTCCACTAAATTTAAACGTTTCAAATTCTGTTACACTACCATTTCCATTTATTTCATTATCCAATTCTAAATTTGATTGAAGACATCTAATAAGTAAATCATCATCTTCAAATCCCCATCCCCAATAATCATTTGAGAAACCATTGATAGTTTTAAAATCTTCTTTTGTAAACATTGTTACCCCACCGAAGTAATCAAAGAATGTAGTTTCGTAATCATGCTCCTGTAAGTGAGTTGCTAAATGAAGTGGGTTATCTGAATAAGAATAATCTACATCTTCAGGTAACATATCTACATCATGAAATACAAAATAATCACATCCTTTTTCTACGGCGTGTTTGTATCCTACATTCAGAAGTTTACCTCGGTTAAAAGGTTTATCATCTACTTGTTCAATAATGAAGATTTCGTAATCAATATCTTTAATATAATTTTTCATATGAGATAAGAACCTTTTTAATTGGGATTCTCTATCTCTATATGGAACTATTATACCAAGTTTATGATTTACTATCGTCTCCTTGAGTTTCTTTGTTCTCTTGGATTCTTTCGGCATCTCTTGATGGTCTATTTGTTGTTCCTACTGTTTTAGCTTTTGCAATCTGATAGAATTCATTTAAGTACCATTCTAAACGTTCTTGCCACATATCAGCATCTAATTCATATACCCAATCGTTGATATCACCAAGTGATTCGGAAATTCCTTCTAATGCCTTTACTCCTCTTTCTTCAAGAGATTTTTCGGTTGATTTATTCTTCTCTGCCATAATTGTAATTTAATTTATTTTTGTCAATTAATTCTTCTTTAAGTTTATCGAATATAATTCCTTCGATGTTGTTTTTATCTATTGGATGTGAAGATTCTTCAATCCAATCTTGTAACCTAACTGGTTCCCAGTTCATTCCTTCGAGTTTTCCTTTTATCGATGCAATTTCTCCTTTATCAAAGTCCATTTTACCTTTTAACTCATTTAAAGTCCACTCTAACTTTTCTATTTCTACGTTTCTCATATCCATATCATATGAAAGCTCAGATACTTTAACATCATTTTGCTTTATTTCTTCATTTATATCATCAATATTTGTTTGATTATCATAAAATCTTTCAAAATATTCACCAATATGTGAATTGGGATGTTTTGATTTTTTTAATAAAGTTTCTATAATTAATATAATCTTCATAAAGATAGCATTATCTTTTTCAGAAGGTTCTATTATATCTTTAATATTGGTATTGATTTCCTCAAGGAATCTTACTACCTTTTCGTTATGTAACAATTCTAATAAGCTCATATCCGTTTCTTTTTATTTTATCTAATAATGTATATTTTATAGTAGATAATCCGATGGATTTATAATCCAATTTATCAGTAACTACTTCGTGAAAGAATATATCTGAATTTTCTAACACATCAGGATTATACTCATAGTAATTTTTAATTATATTACTATCATTTTCATGTATAAGAGATTTATACTTTCCTTCTAATCTAAATGGAATATAAATTTCATCAGATAATCCTACTTTTTCATTTTTTGTATTTATACTACCATTCAATAAGCAGTGATTTAAAAATACTCCTTGGTCTAATATAATATTTCGAGAATATGCTTTATTATAATCCAAGTAAATTACAGGTGTTAATCCAAATCTTGTAATGATATCATTTATAGAGGTATCTTCACCATAATAAAGTTCATCCCTAACTGTACTATTTAATACAGAATCAAATACTAACATGGATGATATTGCAATTTCACTTTGATTATCTGAAATTTTTATATGCTTATCTGTATAATCAAACATTTCAAATGATTCTCCAATCGGTTCTGATATTTGAGGTTTTCCATTTAATGTTATTGATATAGTTTTTTTCTTAAAATCATATTCAAATATAACATGATTCCAAATATTTTTGAAATAGTTTGAAACTACTTGTTTATGTTTATTATTAACATCCCATACTTGACCTATAATTTGATTACCATTATTTAAGAAAATACCAGAATCATATCCCTCAAAACAAAATAAGTTTTTTTGAGAAGTTTGTGGATATCTATCATTAAACCAAAAAGATATTGTAAATGATTTTTTTGTAATATTTTTACTTAATGGATTTAATGAACCATATAGATAAGAATCTTTATCAAATTCTGCAACCTTTAAATCATGTATTAGTGGGTGTTTTGATAATTGTACATTTTCAATTCTATGAGGTAATGTATCATCTTTATCATATGTAGAATATGTTTTATTTTTATCGTAATACTGCTCCAAATATACTCCAGCAGTTTTAAGTCTGTATAATAAATCTAAATCTTCAAAACCATATCCCCAATATTCATTTGAATATCCATTAACTTCTTCAAAGTCTTCTCTACTAATTAATACAACCCCACCAAAGTATTGTGGATATGGAAGTTTATAATCATGAGCTTCTACATTTGTTGCCAAATGAGTTGGTGATTCTGGATATCCATAATCACATTCATCGTTTATAGGTAACATATCTACATCATGAAATGCAAAGTAAGTATATTCTTCACCAATTTCTTTACAAACTACATTACATAGTTTACCATAATTAAATGGTCTTTCATCAGTTTGTTCTGCAATAAAAATAGTGTATTCAATACCCTTATCTTTAAGGAATGAGTGCATATGTGGAATAAAAACATCCAAGTGGTCTTGTCTATCTCTATACGGAACAATTATCGCTAACTTATCTATCATATTTTTACTATAACATCTGAAAGTTCTTTCCACTTTGTATAATCAAAGTAAGAATTATCTTCCATTTTTTCAAACATAAATTCAGGATTGTTAATATCGATTTTCCAATCGTTAATCTGAATTCCTCTGTACATTTTTTTATATTCCTTCCAAAAGGAATAATCTTTTTTTGTTTCTGATACTTCTTTTAATCGTTCAAGAACAGTAGAATCCCATTTAAAATGATGAACTTGTACAAGTCCTTTTTCTATTGGATATCTTTTAGGATGATTCCACCCTCGTTCTCTCCATGTGTCACTATCATCAATTTTTGCGAAATGTTGTCCTGGTGTTACATCCACCGAACCTTTCATTACACAACATTTATTTGGCATCGCACCACTCATTGGATATCTAAAAAATCCTGCAAGTGGAAACGATTTCCAAATATCAGTGTCCTTCTTTACTAAAGGAAACTCTCCTCCCTCTCCTATCCTATCGAGGAATCCTCCTGTTATAAATTCCCATCCATTTTGTTCACAATCTAATATCATTTCTCTGATATCAGTTGGATAGATATGAAATTCATCGTCATCCGAAACCACCCACCATTCATCAGGTTTGGTTTGCTTAACTTCGTTGTATAATTGAGTCACTCTTTCCCAATTAAATTTTTCTTCGGTAACTATCTTGTGGGGTTTGATGCCAAGATTGATTACATCTTCTAATATACCATCAAGGGTATTTTGTCGGTACACCACTACATAAATTTCATCTACAATATCTTTGTAGTGATTTATCATATGTGGTAGAAGTGTTGTATTATGACCAACTACTGTAACTAAGTTTATTTTTTGCATCTTTGAATAAATGTTATTCCAGTTGAAGATGGTCTACTTCTAAATATACCATTATTAAAAAAGTTGAAAATTTCCCACTCTTTATTTTCTTTTAATTCTAATATAAGCTTAGAGGGGCCGTTGGCGAATTCATCATGATGTTCTTGTACCGACACATCCTCTGTTACTATATGTTCTTTTTCAAATGATTCATCTGTATCATGTATTGATATAATTCCATTCGGTGAAAGTATTTTAGAATATAATTCAAAATCATTTTTTACGTCTTTATATGAATGCCCTGCATCAATATGTAAGTAATCTATCTTAATATCTTCTTTAACAAAGAAATTATAATATGCATTTTCTGTGGTATCTAGTATAATTCTACAAGGAAAGTTTTTTCTGAAGAATGAGTCTTTATCTATCCAATCAGTATATCCACCAATTCCATTGGATGCATCAACCAATATAGTTGTACCACAATCACCCCATTCCATAGATTTTTCACCATCAAATATACCATGTTCGTGTAAGTCTATTCTTGCCTGAGATATTATTCTTGGAATAAATCCACCTCCACTTCCCAAACATACACAAGTTTTTGCTCTCATATATTGTATAACAGAATAAACCAATAACCCATCTCCAAGATGGAAATCAGTTGCACCATGTGTCCATCTGTAATTTACAGGAGAATGCTCGATGTATTCAATATTGTTTACATCTTTCTTTTTCGTTGTATTGTTAGAGAAAAAGTCTTTTATGAGATTGTAGTTTATGATACTCATTATATATAAATATATAAAAATATATTAAAGAATAAAATTAAGTGATATATGACATAATATCATTCTTCCATTTTTTTCTATTATCAAATGACATCATATAAGTTTTCAATTTAGCAAATTCAGAAAACCTTACTTCAAACGTATCTTTGTTAATTTGCTTCACACATTTATCAAATTCATTTTTAGTACTTGCTCTATATTTGTAATCAACATCTGTTGCCCATTCTGAATGTATTATTGGTAACTTACCATAATCAACTGCTTGAAAAATAGAATAACCAAATGGTTCTTTAAAATAAGCTCCATGGAATATACCAAAATCCTTTTTCATAAATGTGTCGAGAATACTTGGTGACCATTGATAGAATTTAATGCCTGGAAACGTATATGTAGTTGTATCTTTTAGATTTATAAAATCATGTCTACTTGACAATATAAATCCACCATGTCCATGCATCCAATGCATACATTTTCTAGTTTCTGCTCTTGATGCAAATCCTATATTGTTATTGTTTACATCATCGCTATAAGGAACGTTGTGTTTAAATTCATAAAAATTTGGAACAGAGTATGTGTAGTTTGGGAAATCGTTTACCATTTGAGTTGGATTATTACCTACCCATATTCTATTATCAAATGTTTGTAAAAACTCTTTATAAAACGCAGAATCAACTTTTGTGTTAAATTGTAACCTTTTTAATTCAGGTTGATATTTTAACACCTCCTCCATTTCACTTGGATATGCATGAACAAATATTAATTTAAATTTATTTTCATATTTCCAAATGTGTTCTCTTTTGTGATAATGAGAATGTAAATAATATATCTCTGAACACTCTTCTAATAAATCATTTGTTATTTCTGTATCATCACCATGGAAATGCCAATCTAAATCCTCTGGTAATGATGTTGGGTCAAAGTTAGCTGGTCTTTTAGAATCAATTAACAATTTCCAATGTTTTCTCCACTTAATTCCTTTCCAAATATTTTGTATAAAATGGTTTGTCCATATATCGGCTCCACCTTCAATAGTATTACCACAACCAGTAGTAATCATTAGTTTCTTACCCATTTTTTTACCATCGGTAGGATTTCTTAATCTTTCTTCAAATGGAAGTTCATTATTAATTTTAGAAACGAGAACATCGGTATCGATAAATTCATCAGAACTTATTAGATAATTTACTAAAGATGATGTTAGTTCTTTTTTTTCTTTTTTGTATAACTTCATTTATTTTATTATTATAACGAACCACTAATTTGGTTTTCTAATTGTGTAACTTTGGCAGATAGTTCTTGTACTGCTTTTGTAAGAGGTGCTATGAATTCTAAGTAACTTAGATTCCACATAGTGTTTGCTTGTTTATCATCAACCCATTCTTGAGTAATTATCGCAGAGCCAGTATCATCGGTAATAGTATGATATGAACCACTATCTATTATTTCTGTTATAGATTTTTCATAATCTCGTTCCAATCTTGTTATCTCCGAAGAACCGGTTGATAATCCCTTGAAGTCTTGAGTTGTTAATCCAGCATTATCTAGTGATGAAGAAATTTCTTGAGCAATAAATCCATATCTAGTTCTTTTTTTACTACTCTCTTTCATAGAATACTGAACCGGTCTTATTTCGTTTATAAAATCAAGTCCTAATTGAGAATCTGATATATTTTCTTTTGCTCTTTCATCGGATTGAAGGTGGAAATCATCTGCATATATAGAATCCCAATAAAAAGTAGTAGAGCCCATATCCCTATTGGTATTAGCAGTGGTACTAGTCCAACTGGTTTTAGCGGGGTCTAAATCACCCCTTAGTGTTATGGTATTTTTGATATTACCCAATACAGAAGAACTAAGAGTAAGGAATCCATAATTGTATGGGTCGGAATTAGAACCTCCAAATCCACCAACCTGTATTCCTTTACAAGAGATATATCCATATTCTACTTCTAACGCTCTTGTGTTATTATACCCAGCTGGGTATGTACCACCTCCATATAACATCGTTTTCTGTCCCTGTACTCGAATTCCTACGTTGCTTGAACTAGCACCTGCATTTCGATTTATTTGTACATATGCAGTACTATCGGTTAAAACTTGTAAACCCCTAGATGATAATTCAACAAGGTTAGATGGTATTACAAGAGTTGCAGATGAAGCATTGTATCCAATATTGGATGCACTCATTGTAGTAGTATAATAAGTAATTGTTGATGGAGCTCCAGTTGATGCAACAACATTTTGACTGTATCCAGAACGTGCTCCTTTTTTAATTAGATATGATGCACTATATGTTCCTGATACCAAAGTTACAGATTTTGTAATAGCCGTAAACGAAGTCGTGGATGAACTTGCAGGTTGGGTATATGATGTATATTGCCAATGCAAACCATAACCAGCTTGAACCGCTTGGTAGTAATTCTGATATACAATACCATTAGCGTTGTGATATTGAATGGCTACATCGGTTACTGCATTCGTTGATTGATTTGTAAATCTCAGAAATATTTGATACTGATGGCTTTTAGCTGAAGCACCACCACCATGATATTGACCTTGGTATGTTGGGTTATAAGATGGATATGATGTATTCTGTGATACAGAACTTGGAGTTGAGATAGTGAGACTACTTAATCCATATAAGCCAGTTATTGAAAATGTACCAGCTTGTGGCACAACTATATTACCCCCTAGGTCAGTTTGTAGGGTGTTATTATATACTGTTGAAGATGAATTACCCGAAGTTGGATTACTAGGTTGTGTCCATGCCCCTGAACCACCATTGTTTCTTACGCTGAAGGACTGATTACCACCAGTTGCACTTGCCCATTCATTTAATGGATGTAATGAAAGTTTTTTCTCTAAACCTGCACCAACATCTGCAAGTCCAGAAATTTCCGGCCTTATAGGGTCAAATAACAATGATGAGTCTTCGTTTCTAAATGCCCCACCTTGAGATTCGGGGTCAATTACCCAACCTCCTAAAGTACCAGCTTCGATATTAAATGAACCTGAAATATTTGCATCTTGTGCTGACATATTTCCATCCGCATCGACATGAAATTTAGGAGCTTGTTCAGTTGGTACACTCAATGTACCTCCAATTACAGAACCACCTGATAGAGTTCCAGTAAATGTACCACTACCATTAACAGTTAATGCCTCAGTACTTGCATCCCAAGTTAATCCACCCTCTGAACCACTTAAAAAGAAATCACCGTTGTTGGCCATATAAGTTTGAAATTCTGTACCATTATGATATCCAAGAAATGAAGAATTTAAATTTAATCCTGTTTGTGCGGTTGAACTTGCTAACGTAAATCCGGTCCCACCAAATGCATATGATGATGGGTTTGCATCACCAGGAACTATACCATCCGCGGTTGATTGAGCAGCCGCGGCTGCTAGTGTTGCGGCAGCTAGTGATGCCGAGGTAGCTCCACCTGTAATTACAACTTCTCCACTAATTGCTAAAGTACTACCATCCCATTGAAGTGCTCCACTAGTACCACCTAAATAAAAGCCTCCATCACTTCCCATAAATGATGCAAATTTAGTTCCATCATAATATCCAAGAAATTGAGAAGTTAGATTTAATCCTGTTTGTGCTGATGCACTTGCAAGTTCAAGTACTGAACCAAATGAATAGGTTGATGGATTTATAAGTGAACCTGTATTAGCATTAATACCATCGGCAGTATTTTGAGCAGTATCTGCGGAATTTTGAGCGTTTGATGCGGAAGTTGCTGCATTTGCGGCGGCGGTTTGTCCTGCATTTGTTGCATTTGTTTCAGCGGTTGAGGCCGCGTTTGAACCACTTGTAACTGCGTTTGCACCTGCGGTTGTAACAGAATCATTTGTTGCTGCATTTCCTCCTGTAATTGTTATAGAACCTGCAATTTCTAAATTTGAACCATCCCATTTTAAATACCTACTACCATCTGAATTTACTAATGATTGTCTGTAATTGGTTGTTCCACTATTATCAAATGAACCAATAAAGATTCCTGCTGCACCATATACACCTTGTGTAGTTTGTCCTAATGAAAAATATGGGTGGGTACTTCCACCATGTAAAGTTATGTTAGCAGTAGATACTCCACCATTATCGTTTGTTCCAACGTTTAATGTATTTTGTACATAAGATTCTTCAAATATTGCAATTTTTGCAGCTACAAATAAATCTTGTGAACCAAGGGATTCCCAATTTGAACCAACTCCTGGAGGTCCTGTTGTACCAGATGCAGTTGATGTGTGTTGTGCGGTTGCTGCATAATACGTTCCACTATATAAAACAGAATCTCTTCTTGCAACACCAGGATTTCCACTATTACCATCATCAAATTGATATGCCCTACTCGCTTCCCATAATCCAGTATGTACAATACCTGGTCCTGTATTTCCATCTAGTGTTACAGTAGTAACATGAGTGAATGATTGTGTTTTAACAGTACCTTCACTATCTTTATAAGTAACATCATAAGTAGATGTTACAGGTGCAATTGAACTTGGTGTGTCTGGTGTTATAGTTCCATCATCGTTATTTGTACAATTTGCTATATTATCTATATAAAATGTTGAAACTGCATATGGGGAGCTATCATCATAGGCAAATGTTGTTGCTCCTTGTATAACAGAAAGTGAAATATTAACCGGAGCTCCGAAAGTTCCAGTATTCGTTCTAACTATATTTTGATTTGATATACTTGGAGTTACACTAACGGCATCTATACCAGTATCACCTGTTACCGATACGGCAACAGAAAAGTTCTTTTTTCTTGAAGTTGCTGCAAATCCAGATGAATCTGTAATAACAACGTTTACGAATCCATTTATTGATGATGAAGATGATGGTGTAGTTGGTTGTACTGATGCTGAAGTTGCTCCTTCTACTTTAGTTAGAGTTCCACCTGTGGTGCTATTTATATAAAAACTACCATGAGTATATGGTGAGGTGCTATCATAAGGTAATGGAGTTCCATCTTCATATACATGAACCAACACAGGAGATGGAGTATCTACTGATGAAAAATCTGCATTTGAATTAACTGTTTGAGTTTGTGGTTCGGCTTCAATTATAAGACCAGCAGATGCTTCTGAAAGTTTTGCTATGTTGAATTTCGAAGTTTGTGTTCCCAATGTACCTTCAGAATCTCTATACGATATAGTTGCTGTTAATATTGCATTTGTTACAGTACTTGCAAGAGAACTAACTTCTATTACATTTGTATTTGGGGTAGTATCAGCAATAGTTACATCACTCACACTGCCTTGATTATGAGTAACATTTGTTATTTTATATTGAGTTTTAGCTAAAGTTGCACTTTGATTATAACTCATTTCAGTACCACCTTCAAATGAAGTAATCGTAATATCTTGTATATTACCAGTCATAGTACCTGATGAATTAGCTGCAACTGTTTGTGCTACAGGAGTTGATTGTACACTAATCGTTGGTTGAGCATTTCTAACTCGTGTTACATTTGCAATAATATTTTTAGTGCCAGATGTCCCCTCACTATCTGTAAAGTTTACGGGAATTGTTACTGTTCCACCATCCGATGTCATATTAGATGCATTAGAAGTAAATGTAATAGTATTTGTTGATACCGTTCCACTCAATCCACCACTATATACCACAGTTCCAATTGAAGTAAATCTCGAAGTACCGCCTTCTTTTGCACTTACAGTTATAGTTGATGGGCTAACTGAACCACTACCAACAGAATTTGCATTTATTGTTTGTGTTGACGGAGTTACAGAAACTTCTACGTTTGGTACTGAGTTTTTAGATTTTGTATATGATACTACTTTTTGAAATGATTGTGAAGTTGTATTATCACCTGCAAGATATTCAATATTTAATGATAAAGACCCACTATCTTTTAAATTTTCAAATGCACTTATTCCATACTCATTTGTTGTAGGAGAGGATGAATCTGCAGTTACGTTTGTACCACTAACCGATGTTATGTCAAATGTGTTTTTAGCTCTACCATCGGCAATATCATCGTGTGTTATTTGAGTACCACCGATAAACATTTGTACATTTCCCTTTGATGAGTTAAAGTCAGAAGTTACCTCACCGGTTGATTTTGCTGGAAATGATGTTGATTCGTTTGATAGTACAAGTGAAACTGCATCAAAGCTAATTACCTTAGATAATGTTATTTCATCAGAAAAATCTATATCAAATTGATTAGAACCAGTAAATGAATAGGTTACTTCATCAAAATTATTTGATGCAAATGATGACGAAAAGTCTAATGCGGATATTGTGTATGTATCAATTCCAGTTGATGCATCAGTTACAGGTACAGATAATGGAGGAGTATTACTACCACTATTAACTTCAATTGGAGTTGTAAATGATGTTAAGTTTTTTCTTTGTGCTCTTACAGTTATACTCTGTCCACTTGGTTTTGGTGAAAGAGTTGTTGGTTCATATATAAATTGATTTGCATTTGATGTTACAATAAGTTGAGGTGCATTATCACCATCTTCTAATCTATATACCGTTTCAAACTCTTCAAGTTCTTCTATTGAAGCAGTATAAACAATAGAACCAACTCTAATAGAATCATCACTACCACTAAAGTTTGCAATACTAATAATTGCTCCTGCGTTAGTTGGGTTAGTTAAACGACCTGGATATTCACCAGTATATGATGCTGGATTTATATATGTACCATCTACATCGAATGCAGAAGATGCAAAAGTTATAGAACCTGTTAGGTTATTTGTTGCTGTTTTAAATTGTATTTGTTGAAATGGTGGACTTCCTATCGAACCACTTGAAAATCTAAATGCATTTCTATCTGATTCAAATGTCATCAATTTATCACTCGATGGAAAATCATTTCCTCCTGTGAATGCCTTTGTTGTAGAAACATCAACGGGTATATAATTGTTATTTATATCATAAAACTCGAATTTGAAATCAAATGTTTCTATTGCAAGTTTTCTTGGAATATCTTGTATTAATGTAAACTCATCTGGTGAGAATGAGGTATCTTGTGCGTTTTTAAGAGATACATTAGATAAATACCAATCAGAACCAACAATATCAAATTTTAAATGTGCATCGGATATTGTATTTGATGCCAATATATTTTGAGATAAATTTTGTCTTGTTCTGTAAATAGCAGAACCACTTGCTGTTAGGAAGTTTTGTTCATAATTAGAACCACTAAAATATACTCTTATTGTTTTATTGGAATCATCTAAAGCCCCACTAAGTAATGTTTTAAAATTTAAAGTATATTCAACATCTTTTGTAATACTAAAACTTTCACTTGTAAAAAGTGTCTGTACTCCTCCTACATTCTCATCATAATCTATTTTAAGTGAAGAATTTAATACAGTTGAATTTAGATTAACTGGATGTGCATTTGATGAAGTGACCCAATAGTTACTTAAATTCGTTTCATCAAATCTACCATAAGATAATTCAGTATCAGAGTTTGTTGTTATATCTCTAAGTAATTCAGAAGATTCTAATTTAGATTCTTGTACAAATTGGAAATCACCAACAGCATTTCTTGATTTTCTAAATACCTTTACTCTAGCAACATCTCCTACAAAAGTTTTTAATTTCTTAAAATTAATTTTTGCAAATGAACCAGTTAAAGCAGAATCGGTTATAGTTTGTCCTTCTATATATTCAAATGTACTCGTATAATTTTCGGGAGTTGCAAATTCAGATACGATTCCATTGCTTGATGTGTATGGAGTATCAACCACTACTTCGGTTTCACTAAGTACTTCACTTACAATTGGATAATAGTTTAATGATGGTATAGATACCACATTCTCATCAATAGAAGAAGTCCATTTGGAATTATCTGTTACTAATTTATATTGAGTACTTGCTCTCCAAGATGATAAATCAGTACCAGCTGGTGGGTTTAGTGGAACTCCTACTACGGTTCCAGTTTGTGTAATTTGGGGAATATTTTTTGTAAATATGGGCTTTACAATCTCATCAATAGTAACATTTGGTTTTTTATAAAATCTAACAATTGCCTCATTTGATAAGTTTTTATTTACCTGAATACTACGTTCCCACTTTACATTATAGGTTTTTTTCCACTCACCAGGAATATTAATAGTTGCATTATTATCTCCGATATATGTTTTAAGTTCACCAAGTACTGTAATTTTACCAATACCAATTGGAGTATCATCATATACATGAACTGAGATTAATTTTGAATTTCCCTCATAGTATTCAGGAACACCATCTCCTGGTTCAAAGTATATTGGATTACCCTCTACATCAAGAATTTCTATTTTTACCTCAGTAGATTCTCGTAAGTGTACAGAACCTTCTATTAAGAATCCGTTTTTTCCACCTGTTAAAGACTCAGAAAGCTCAGTAATTCTAAAATATTCTGAGTTCTGTAAGTCATCATTTTCAAATACTTGAAAATTTGTTAAGTTCTGAAAGGGTGAGAATTTTTTAATAATTGCCATATATAGTTTCCAATTTACTTATATAAATATTTAATAAAAATATTTTCTTATATATATTATATAGAAATCTATATAACATGGGAAAATATACTACAATACAAGTTAAGAGAGAATTATATAAAGAATTACACGATTACTGTTGTGAGAACGGATATTCTAAAAGTGGATTAATCGAAAGGTTAATAAAACAAAGATTAAATACACCAAAGCCTACGAATGTTCTACGAGTAAATAATTAACTACTTTCCTGCATTATCTTTATCTGAAATAGTTATTTCAGATTCAGAACAGTAATTAAGTACAATATCTTTTATTTGAGGCACCTCTTTCCATACAATACTGTGTTCAGATTTTGGATTATACTCTCCATTAACTAAATAAGTTACAATGGTATTATCTTCTAAGGATAAAAAACCATGTGCATATTTTGAATCAATAAGAATTGCTTGCTGATTATTTAAATGAAATGTCTTAACCTCATTTGTTTCTAAATCATATAATATATCAACAATACTACCTTGTACAACTTTTAGATATTTTGTTTGTGGTGGGTCTGTTTGATAGTGCATACCACGAAATGTATATTTCTTTGTGTTTAAACTAATATTAGTTTGTTCCCATTTGATACAATCCATTGCTGAGAAAGAACCTCTATGGTCTTCAAATGTCGGTTGATTATATAACATATTAATATTTTACGTTAGAGAATCCTTTTTCTTTTTTGATTGTCATCAAGTCATCTACTACATCTCTCATAGAATCTATGTGTGAGATAATCATTACGAAATCAAATTGAGTTTTAAGGTATGTGAACAACATAAATAAAGATTGTAAGTTCTCACTATCTAAAGTACCAAATCCTTCATCTATAACGAGGAAATTAGGTCTAGGAAGGTTACATACATTTATAAGTGCAACTCGAATTGCCAATCCACTAATGAATCTTTCCATTCCACTACACATTTCTAAGCTCCATCTCTGGTCTCCATACACTAAATAAGCATTAATGTTTTTACCATCAATTTCCAATTGCATTCCGAAATCAACGATTTGACCTAATATATTGTTTACTTCTCCTTCAATCATTGGAAGTGCCTTTTCGATGAGTTCATACGAAACACCATCTCTACCAAGAGCATTTAAATAATAATCAAATAATTTAGATTGAGATTCTAACTCTTTAACTTCTGAAACTCTATCTTCAATCGTTTCCTTTTGGTTCTGTAATGCTGATATTTTACCATTTAATGAAAGAATTTCTGAATTGGAGTTTCTAATCTGTTGTTTGATTTTTTCCCAATCACTTCTAACATCTACAATCTCATCTCGTATTTCTCTATTCTTGTTAATTTGAGTTTCATTCTTATAATACTCTTCAATAAGTTGCTCTTGTTGAGTCAATTGAGTAGAATTACGATATTCTTCGGTTTCCGTTGTTGATAACTTGTTAATAAGTCCTGATATTTCTCTATCAATTTTATCTTCTTTGGATTTTGCTTCTTGGAAATTAGTCCATTCTTTTTCATATGGAACTAAAGAATCAATTGATAATGTTATTTCAAGGTGTTGTTGGTTAAAGTCATGTAAGTAAGATTCGCCATCTTTTATGTTGGAATCTACCTTTGCCTTCTGTTCTCTAATTGTTTGGGAGTTCTCCATACAAACATCACACTCCTCATCATACTTGTGAGAATCTAAGTGTTCTTTCCTCTCGTACAAAGAATCTAATTTAATTTTAGTCTTTTCAATATCAGATTGTAAAGTTCGTTGGGTTACCTTATATTCTTTTAATTTAGTAATACCTTCCTCCAAATCCTCTTCATCGAACTTATCAAGAATTTCATCAAGAGTAATTTGTAACTCCTCTCTATGTGTAATTCTATCTTGAATAGAATTTTTAGATTCACTTAACTCATCTTGTTTATTAGAAAGTAACTTTTTTCTTTTTTCTAATTCTTCAATAGAAACACCACTATCTGCATTTAACTTAACAATTTTCTCATTTAATTTGATTATTTCTTTGTTAAGTTTTTCTTCTTCTGTCTTAGCAGAATCTTGTTGAATATCTAAAAGTTTGTATTCTGATTTCTTTTGTTTTAATTCAACTGCAATATCTGCTAATTTCTGAGTGAAATCATCTTGTTTGAATTTTCTAATTAATGAAGCATTATCTCTATTTTCATCACCTGCTTGTTGATATAGTTTATCAAAAATATCTACACCGATAAATTGTGATAGAACTTCTTTTCGTTCACTTTGAGATTTATCAATAAATAATGCATTGTTTCCTTGTAAAGAAAGTGTAGTTAAAACAAAATCTTCAAACTTACCTAAATACCTTTCTATCTCTTTATTTGTATCTTTTCGTTGTTCTCCATTTAATGATTGGATAACTCCACCATCTTCTTTCCAAAAGTTTACATCCACTTTAACAGATGTTCCTTTCCTAACATATCTAGCACTTCTTTCAATAAAATAATCTACACCATCTATCTCGAAGTTAAACTTACAATAAAACTTATCCTTACGGTTGTTTAAGATGTTCTTAGAAACGTTTGTACGAGAAGTCTTATCATATATACAAAACGATAATGCATCGAACAGAGAGGATTTACCAGAGGCATTAGGAGCGAAGATACCAACGATACCACGAGCTCTATCAAATCTGATTAAATTATCTTCTCCATATGAAAACATATTAGAAAATTGAAAATCTTTCGGTGTCCATAGAATATTCTCTGCTATCTTAGAATCATCTATTAAACCATTCATTTGTTTGTTTATATCTGTTATCTGATTTAATTCATCATCTTCCAACGAATATCTTCTTTCTAAATAATCTCGTATTAATTGGTTCTGAAATGTTTCTTCTTTAACATTACCAACTATGTTTTTATTTAGTTTACTATCCTGTTTAAGTTGTCCCATCGTATCAGTTCTTGTAACTGTTACCTCTGCAACTTTAAATATTTTCTTTAATTCTGTAATACGAAGTTTCGTTTCTGCTCCTCCTGTATTTGTAAATCGTAATCTTAATCTTGGATTCTTTGGAAGTTTAATATTAACCTCATCATATACCCATTGTGGTATTTTTCCATCAACTACATCAACAGTTAAAAATCCATAGTCATTATGAATGTGGTGTTCAGTAAATGTTCTTGTAGGAATATCCCATAATAGATATCCATGATTCTCCAACATCTCACCATGATTCTGTTGAACCATAGAACCTGCATAGGCAATGTGTTCGTAACCAGGACCAAAGGTTTGTCTCTTGTGAATATCACCCAACATAGCCATATCAAATCCATCGAACATATCCACTTGGAATGAGTTAGAGGAAACTGTATATCCAATATCTGTTTGAGCTTTATTTACAGGCCCATGAAAAAGACAGATTGTATTTTCACCAACAACAGTATTTCCCTTAGGCCAATTTTCTTTGTCATCTAATATAGAATAGACACAGAAAGTAAGGTTATAGATATTATAAACACCAGTATCACGAAGATAATGAATTCTATCATTATTAAGATTGTCTATAATAGGTGTGAGTACATCAAGTCTGTGTGAGTTATTTAAGTTACAATCATGATTTCCTGTGATTACCACAGTTTCTCTTAACTTCGCACACTCGGTAAGAAACCAAGATATTTCATGAATTAACTCAGGACTCATCTCTGTTTTAGCGTGAGCAATATCTCCTGCAAGATATATGAGGGAATCCTCTATCTTATCTTCTTTAACTTGTTTTAAGAATTTTTTGAATACCAATCTGTATTCTTTGTGCCTTTGTAGATTTCTAATGTGTAAATCCGCAAGGTGGTAAACCTTATTTATTATCATAAACCTTTTAATTTTTGTGATATAATATCACCGAATCCTGTCTTTTTAGATTCTTTTAATTTATTATTTACTTCTGTAAATCCCATATCAGATGCATCTTTATCTGTGGGTTTAATATTTTTTGTAGTAATTCCTTGATTACTAAATTGCATAGTATAATGTAATGCTTGGTTTTGAGCATCTTCATCTAAAAAGATATTGATATCACTTACTCCATTTTTAAAAATAGCTTCATTTAATTTCTTAGGAATGAACTTACCTAATAATGGAATTGAATTCCGTTTAACCGCCATTGCATCAAATATACCCTCTACTAATGTAATTGGTTCTTTCCAATTTATTTGATTTTCAAACATAATAACATTTTTTGAAACTGGTGGATTTTTATATTTAAACGTTTCATCAGGATGTACAGACCTCGCAATAAAGTAATTGAGTCTATTATCAATATCATAGGAAGGTATAATAATACGATTGGAATACATACCACCATCACAATATCCGATATTATACCTAGTAATATCTTCTTTAGTAATGCCCCTATCCTTAACATACTTAAGAGCCTTTTTGTACACAGGATTTACTTTTCCTGTTGGTGCTTTAAGAAGTGATTTAAATTCACTCGGTAAACGTAACTGTATTTGCTCATCCTCATCTTCTTTGGAATAAACAACATAATCATCTCCATATATTTCATAAATCTTTTTTAATTTATGAGAATCTACATGAAGTCTTTTTAGTAACCTTTGTATTTTTCTTCCCTTGGAATCACAAACCCAACAATGCCAATATTGTGTTTTAATATTAACTTGTAGTTTTTTCTTATGATGCGAACAAAAAGGACAATAATGAGCCTGTTCATCATTTTTCATAGATGTGCCAACCCCCAATACATCATTTAATATGTTTACAACCTCTTGTTTCTCGTGGTGTGAGAGCATATTTTATCTTTTAATAGTGTAAATATACGAAATTAATCTGATATATCCTAATTTAATACAACTTATTTTTATATTCAAAGAAAAGTTCATTTATTTTTAAATTAACAAACTATTAGTTTGGGTTTATAAACAAATATACGAAATTATTCTGTAATATCCAAGTCTTTTCTAAAAAACTTTCCTAATAGGTTATCATTTAATGATAATTCATCAGCTAATACATCATGTGAGAACTGTTCTTGTAACTCATAATAAGTTAAAGATTTCTTATTTGAACAAAATTTAAGTATTTTTAATTCAAGTGCATCATTACCCATTAGATACGGTCTTCCATCTTTATCAAACCAACCACTAACTATTTTGTTTGAGGAACGATAATCTACCCAATTGGATTCTTTGGTAACCATTTCATATCGCTTCATTCTTTTATCAGTTAATGCAGCAGTTTCCTTTTTACCAAACTTTCTCTTACGAGTAGATTGTACTTGTTTTTTACCGATGTAATATTCACCAGTTAATCCATTTGTTATTTTGTATATAAATCCATGTGTACCTTCTGGCATATCATGTAGTTCATTTATTACTCTACCTTGGTAAGTCCATGTCATAGTTAAATATTTTGAAATCATCTTCGTATCTTTCCTTTATCCAATCTATCATCCAATTTTCAGTATAAAAATGCTTGTAATACATTTCTTGATTTAAGTTTGGATTTTTCTGATAGAGTGGATTTTGATTAAGATGCGGTATATCTGATGTGTGATTAATTGTATTTAGTATTTTTTGTATATCTTCTTTGTAATTTTCATAACGTGCCACAAATGATATTTTTTTTGTTTCTGTACTTCCCGCATTAATATAATAACTTTGGGGCAAAATCCATTGATGAAATGGATTTGCATTTTTTAGGTACTCACCGAATGTATATTGGTGGATTCCTTTTCTGAGCTCGTGACTATATCCCGATGCTATTCGTGTGTATGGATTTCTGACAATAGTAAATATAAATGAACTAGTATCTTCTACCCATCTAATAGAATCGTGACTTGTGATTAATTGTGTTCCATCTATTTTATCTAAAATTGAAGTTAAACTTGTTCCTCCGGTTTTAGGTATATGAATAAATGCCCATTTTTGTGAACGATTAATTAATAAACTCAAATTGATTGATTATTATCGTGTAACCGAATCAGAGTACTTTTTCTGATTTAGTTTACCACCCCTTGCAGTAGCTAAAGCTTTATCATCTTTATGAAGTTTGCTTGCTGCATCTGCAGATAATGGTGTTTTGTCTTTATCTGTTTTTGCTATTTTAGCGAATTCAGATTTTCCGTATAAGTCTTGTATTGATGCCATAGTTAGTATCTCCTTGTTATTATATAAATATTAATTAAGTGTCCAAACGAACAATAAAGTTTAAATCGTAATCTGGTAAATTCTTAATTGGTTGTGGTAATTTAGCTACTGCAATCATTTCACCAGTATTATCATATATACCAATTGTTGATACATATGTAGCTAAATACGAACCAGTCGGGTCTATTGAACCAGATGCATCGTAATCATTCCAAGAACCACTTATAGAGTGATTTACACTACCACTATAAAATTCTTGTCTTTTTATATCATCGATTACTGTTATTTTCTTTTTTCTTGATGGAAATGAATTAAATACAGGTGTAGTTTCAAACTCATAAGAACCACTTACAGTAACGTCTACCGCACTTGGATTCTGAGAATAATTAAACTCTCCTGCCTTTGATGTTACCAAAACTTCCAATTCATTGATAGTTTTAGTTGATTTAAAATTCATTGTATATGAGGTGAATGGTAGTGCATTATCATTAAGTACTACCATTCCTTCACTATAAAATACATTTCCGAAACGAATTTGGTCAATATCAAATCCTTGAAATGAAAGTTGTTGTTGAGTTTGGAGTGTTCCTTGTTGTAAATCTATTTTAACTATAAAGAAACTATCAGTATCATTATTGAACGTCATTATAGCTTCTCCTGTTTGGAAATCTATGGCAGTTGAACCAGGAATGGAATATAGTGTTCCATAAAATTCACCATCATCTCCATCAGCTAGTGTTATATCTCCTGTTTGTAAATCTAAACTAATAAGTGTATATAATGGAAAGTTAGAAGTAATGTTTCCAAATCCATCATCACTAAAACTATCTGAATTAGTTAAATCAGATATAGTAATACTTTCTGGCTGTACACCTTCTCCATATTTTGACTGAGGCAATGCTATAACATATCCATTAGTACCTATTACTCTCTCAAATGAATCTCCGATATTTTCCATCGTACCATGTAAAGTAAATGGATTTCCAATATCGGAATAATATTTTGATTTTATAGATTTAAATAATTGGTCGGTATATAATCCTTCTTGTTTATTTGCAGTATTACTATCAAATGAAGATGTTGCGTCTGAATATGAACCTGATATTACAGGATACTCATTTGAGGTAACTATCCAAGATTTATTAACTTGAAAGCTCCTTTTGGATACATTTGATTTTGGTATTGTTTTTAACATATAGATTTAACTCCTCTATATAAATATACTAAAACAAAAAACCCCACTTTTGGTGGGGTATAAAGAATGAATTCATTCTTTAAATTTTTTCGTGAACATTTAAGTTTGCAACCCTAAGTGTTCTGTTTATTTATTAAAAATCAAGTTTAACTTTAATTAGAACTTCTTTATCAAATGATTTTGGAATTGGTTGTGATGTTTTAGCCACCGCAATTGTTTCGTTAGCATCATTTATCAATCCAACAGTTGTAATAAACGTTTTTGGGTCTTTTTCAAAAGTTGATTCAGCAAATGAACCATCAGAACCAGTTGTAAATGTTGGGTTGTTTGAGAAGTTAAATTCTCTATTTGTTGCTCTTATGAAATAATGTGAAGTAGAAACATTTTCTGTTCTTCTTGCCTGGAAATCTCCTCCACCTCTAATTGCTTCATGTAATAAGAAATGATTTTGTCCTTCTCTTGTAATTCCACTATAAACACTAGCACCACTATTAGAACCACTATCTACTGAAGTTCCAATTGTTTGGTGAACTGCAGTTGGGTTAAGAACTAGAATTCCTTGGTCTGGATAGAATTTACCATATCCTCTACCATTTGAATCAATTAATGAATTGATAGTTGCTTCAGATTCAGTACCTAAGTTTAAAGAACCACTTCCTATGTTAAATATTCTACCAGCTTTTCCAACTGTATCTGAGAATTTCTTTCCACTATTATCAATGAATGTATGTTTTTGACTTGAACCACTTAGTATTACTGACCAGTTTCCTGCATCCATTTTCTCTTTGTAACGAGCACGAGCTACATTGATTACATAGATTTCATCTGAATCAAATCCATCTTCAGTTGAACCTGAATAGAATTTAAAAGTATCATCACCTTGGTCTAATAGTAATTGTTTATATTGAGCATAAGTTGCTTTACTTGCTAAAGTAGAAGAATCGTTATTTTCTAAAGATATAGAACCACTACCATATCTGTGTCCATATGCAACAGCGTATTGAATATCACCACCGGCAACATTATAGTTATTAACATAATAGTTTAAACTTGCTGCTGATTGAGTAGATGATGTTGCGAAAGTTGATAAACTTCCTGTATCACCTGTCCAAAGACCTGTCGTTACAACTTCAACTTTACCATTAACTTGGTCGAATTCACCAAATCTTTTGTAGATACCAGTGGAGATTGAACCTCCAGTTGCACCTAACTTATCACCACCACTAAGGTACTGATTGATAATCTGTGTTATTTGTTCGGATGTTAAATTACCTTGATTGGCATCTAAATAGTTTGCCAACTCTTGTGATAAATTTACTCCCGCTTGTCCGTTTATTTGTGCCATTTTATTTTTTCCTCTTTATTAACTTGGTTGTATATAGGTTACTGTTACTGGAACTGATTGTGAACCACCGGTCTCATTACCATATACAGTTATAGTTGTTGAAATTGTTTGTGTAATATTTGGGTTTGGAATAAATGTAAATTGTAATCCAGTCTCAATTGCCGCAGTTGCAGTTATTTCATCACCTAAGAATGAAGGTGTTGAACTAGCTCCACTTGCCAACCCACTTCCAACAATAGAACCTGCATTCTTGTTAGAAAGAATAACAGTATATCCACTTTGTGTGTTACCACTTGGTGAAGTAGTTGGAGAAAGTTGAACTTGGCCAGAGTTCTGATTTACAGTTATTGATGGAATTCCAAATTCTACTTTTGGAATTTTTGTTGTCCCTTTTGGTAAAGTTACCAATTTATACTTTAATACTTGAGTTTCATCTGGTGAAGCCTCAGTAATTGGAATCGCCTTGATTGCCGAATCATAATATGCACTTCCTTTTGGATGTGCTGGTTCGTAAAGTGTGTAATCAACCTCATCATCACCCAATGCAAATTTGGTAATGTTAAGACCTTCACCCGATGCTAACTTCTCTCTACCTTTTTTGGTAAGAATAGCATCTACTGTTATTTCTGTGTTATTTAAATAAGCCATAATTAAATTTTCCTCTTGTTATTCAATATATAAATATAACTATTTTATAAAAATATATTATTTCTAATTTTTTATTTGTTAATCAACTTCTAAAATTGGTTCTCCACTACCCCTTCCACTATCAGAAACTCTTAAAGTATTTGGATTAGTTGTGAATGTTTGTACAGGTGAACCACCATCTAAAGTTGTTTTACTTGTTTGAACTGAACCATTAAAGAATGAATTTTCCATACCACTCGTTAAATCGCCAACATTACTATAATGTGTTTCAAATAAACCATTCAATGGAGTTACTTCAACAATATCTCCACCAATAGATGAACTTGTTTCATTTCCGTCAGAACCAGTAAATGGTAAAATATTTACTTTAAATCTATGTTTTGTCTGAGATACGAATACTCTTCCCAATGATTCATCGTTTGAATCTATATTTTCAGGTACATCTTCACTATATTGTTCTTTTAATAAATATACCTTAACTCTATCTTTTACAAAATTATTGTTCTTATCCAATCTTGTTCTGATTGCATTTCCATTAGAACCATACAATCCGAATCCTGCAACACCAAGTGAATCAGGTTGGCCACCTACTTGTTGATAAGCGGTTGAATCGTATGCACCTTGTACTGAACCAGTTACTTGTGTATCTATATTAATTACAATACCTCCCATATCAGAACCACTATTTACAGTTATAAATCCATATTGGTTTATATCTGCAGATGCATCTATTGTACTTGAGTAATTATCATTGTATCCAAGTAGTGATGGGTCTGATGATGATATAGAAGCCTCATAGTGATGTATAGAACTACTCAATATAGTATGTTGAGATGCTGTTACAATACCACTATAATCATTCTTAGTTGACTTTAAACTTATATCCGATTGAGTATCTATTGATGATTCATATGCATTTAAGTCTGCGGAAGTAGGTCGTAGTTCTACTTTACTTCTTTCTAAAATATGTGGTTCTATTAGTAGCCCACTTGAAACTTTAGCTCTCGCAGGTACAAGTGACTCCAATACATCAAATAATGATTTATCAATATATCGTACTAATTGAATATATTCCGATAAATTTAAATCAAATCGTGTAAAGTAATATTTTCTTAGTTCTTTTAACTGAGTGTATTCAGATTTGTAATTATCTGAAGGGTCTCCAATATAATCATCTATATTAAATCCTCCAAGAGATTTCATGATATCCATGTTTATCTCTTTTATAGGTGAAAAGAATAATCCTAATTTATCAGTATCCAATGGAGCCTGGTCAAATGATTTTTTACTAACTCTTGTTCTATAATTTAAATCTGATTTTAGTGTTTGGGTTTCAAATCTAACCTTATTACCAACATTAAATCCACTAGATGGAACTTCAGCAGTTACATCTCTATCATAAGATTTATATTGATACGGATATGAATTTTCGGTCAAGAATCCAGATGCAGTTGCAAATGTTTCATATGTAGTTATTACGGAAACATTTTTAAGTTTAGTATCACCCGAAGAACTTCTATCTTTAGGGTATTCAAAATCTAATCTTAATAATAAATCGTCAGTTGAAGATGAGATATGATTTCCATTAATTGCATCTGGTAATAATGTGTGATTTACTATTACAGATTCACTTAGTGGAGCAGACCACAATCTAACTTCATCAATAGAACCCGTCAATGTAGTTCCACCAATAACCAATTCAGAACCAGATTCCCATCCATTGTTTAAAGTTGGTACTTGTAAACTTGCACTGGCCTCGGTTCGTATTCTTTCTTGAAATCCTTCTTTTATATGTACACTAATAGTATCTAATGTACTTCCTGTTTCTCTATTTACAACTATCTGTGAGTATTCATCATTGAAGAATCCAAGTTGATTAGTTGATGCGGATACATACTGAGAACCACTTAATACGTTTAATGTAAGTTTAGCCAAACTACCAGATTCAGGATAATCTATATTAACGTTCCATCCCGAACCACTAACAATTTGTTGGTCTTGTTTTATTTCTGTATTTAATCTAATTTCAAATGAATCAGGATATGAAGATGTTCCATCAACCTGTTTCCATGGTAATATAATAGAATTTGAGCCACTTACATTTAATGAGAATGTTCTATCTTCAAAAGTAAATTTAGTTTTTGCTGTAGATTGTGCATCCTGAGGTCCCCCAAATTCCATTACAGTAAGTAATGATTGTGGAATACCATAACAACTTAAAGCTGCATGAATTGCCCTCTTAGTACCTTTATGTTTATATAAATAAGGTAAGTTGTTTAATAACCTTCTCCATATTTCTTGTTGTCTATCCTTACCACTCATAGTAGATGCAGTACTACCATCGGAGTTTTTACCAAATGCATATTCCCAAAGAGATTGTGATTGAGAACCAAGGTCAGCGTTCCAACCAAGGGATTCCAACATATGATAAACTAAATCACTATTTATTCCTTTATCAAACTTATGTTCGGAATTTTTAGTTTTATTGATTGCACTAATATGAGTATATAAAACATCAAAATGCTGTCCAACCATATCAAAGAATAAAGCAAATTCTGCATTTTCTTGGCTCTCTTTAATATGATTTGGTAAATTGTTTACAAATCGTGAAGAGTTATCTCTATCAAACGATACCGAAGATGCCCAAATACCGGTATACCACGATGATACTTCCATACTATTGGATGCACTAAGTGCATTACCACCAGCACCAGGATATGTTAAATTTGAATTTGATGAACTTGTATATAAGAATTTTTCAAATGCATCAAATCCTTTTTTAGTATCGTTAATTTTACTAAGTGTTCTTTTGGCTTCGTTTTGTATTGAAACCGAACTTGTTACAGAACCTGTTATTTGAGAAGATGTTCCACTTCCAAAATCAACTGAACTACCTGAAACTAATCCATTATATTTGTTAGAAAATGATTCTATTAATTTTACTTTATAAAAGAAGTTTGCAACTCTTTCCGATGCGGATGAGTATTTTACAAATCCATCCCAATGATAATCATAATCATCTTTTTCTTCATAGTAATTACCCCCATCATTAGATTCAACCAACATCTTAGATGATGTTACAAAGTTAATATCTAAATTATCTAAAGAAAATTCTGAAGAAGATATAAATTGATTAACTATATCGGTTGATGTACTTGAACCACTTGTTATTAAATCATCTAATATTTGATATCCAATTACATCATTTGTTTCCAAAGCAAAGTTTGGAGTTAATGGAATACAATCTTTTGATATATCATTAATTAATGTAATCTGGTCAATTAAAGGTATTGCCTGTAATTTAGATAACCATATTTTATCGTTTGGATTTACATTAGGTGCAAGAGGTTCATATAGTTTTAAAACTAATGATTTTACTTCTTTGGTTTTTTTACGAGTATTATCTTCTACGTTATCTTCAAAGGTAGAAAGGGTGTCATCATCAATTCCCCATGTTGCAACTAACTTATTATTACCTTCACCTAAATGTAAGTAATGTGTTAAAAAAGGAGATATAGTCTCATCAAATAAACTTGAATCAAATTCTTGTGCAAAGGCATTTTTAATATCAGAAATAACAGTTCCTCTTCGTATTGTTAAATCCCCCTTATCAAAAGTAATATTGATTTCTTCGTACTTACCCTCAGTACTCTCGTTTCCTTCTATGTTCGTAGGTATTAATACTAAAGTAAATTGAGTAATATCTCTATTATCTACTTTTTGTAAGTTACCAATTTTTAATTTCTTTAATACATCATCTACATTAAAAGTAGCCAATCCAGCTGATGGGAATTGACCTAATGAAGTTTTTGATGTTTTCTTTCCTGCGTAAATATTAACATAATTGGTATTAATAGATTGCCAACTAATATCAAATGGTACATTATATCCTTTAAAATCCGCACCTTTTATATTCTGAGGATAATTTATATTTGTAATATCTGGACCAGGAAGATTTTCTCTACTTTCAACCGTTACAGATATTGTTTCTATATTACCACTACCACCTCTCTTAGATGATGGCTGTAAATATATTGTGTAGTTACCAACTCCGTTATAGAAATCAGAGTTTTTTAATACTAAACTACCACTTAAATCTATTTGTCTTACTGTTTTACCAAGTGTATAAGTTACCTTTTCAGAATTTATACTCGTATATGGTATTTTAACACTATCATCGGATGCAATATTGAATTTAACTCTTGTTAAATTTGCCTTTATGGTTGGTGCATCTGGTGTAGATTCAACAGGAACTGCAGTAACATCTACTAAAACATTTGTTTTACCTGATTCTAGGTCAATTGTTAAATCTTTTGTTTTAAAACTTTTTCGATGTCTACTTGATGGTGTATCATAACTATATACAACAGTATGTGTAAAATCAGAAATACTAGGTGATGAGAAAGTTATACTTGGCTTTTCTCCAAATTCTTGAGATATATATGATATATCAATTTCATCATCATCTTCTAAGAAACCACTTGTACCCCATGAAGTTTGATATTTAATAATATCATCAGCACCTGTAAAGCTTTCTATACTAATATCATATGGTGTTTTTACCGGTTCTTCTACTACGATATCTTTAGTTAAGTTAAAAGGTAAACTTGCAACTTGAACTTTATTAATAGTATCTGTTATTTTATTTATTTGATTTAATAAAGGAATTTCTTTTCCATTCTTTTCCAATTTAAATTCATAATAATCATATTCAATTACACTTATTGGTCTTGGTTTTCTTGGTTTCGGTGGGATAACAGGTGCCGAAATTCCTAAACCTCTTTTTCCTGCAATTGTGTATGTACCTACAACTTCATCTGTGAATCCTCTATCAGTTGACATTCCTCTAACAACACCTTGTGTACTATTTGGATTAAATCCATAAGGATTATTAAGAGTTTCTGATATTGGAGTTAAAAAAGGATTTTCATCAAAATCTATGAAATCATCATCAAATGTAACAATTGGTGCAACTGTTTTTGAAAACTTTTTCTTAACAGAATATAATTTATATTCATCATTGGATTTAAACCCATCTCTACCAACTTTAAAAAACTTAGGAGTTAATAATTCCTTACCAGTATAATTAAATGTTTTTGATGGTTGTTGTGATGTATCTGAGCCGTTTATGAAAATATTAGCAGGCTTATCTGAGGTAATCGTAACACTTATGTTTCTACTTTCAGATAATGGTATGGTTGGTTTTGTTGGATATATACAACTTGATGCTTTGTTAACAGTTGCTCGTGGGTTATAGTTTGTTGCACCACTATCCATACATCCAGCAATAACTGGTATTGATGGTTTTGGTAGAAAAACAGTTTCACCTCCACTATTACTAACTCGTTCTCCAGAATTTGTTGTAGTAACAGGTGCCATTGCTTCTCCTGCCTGAATTAAAGCATTATCGGAATATCCTCCTCCACTTACAATTGGTAATCCTAAATTTTCAACAACTCCATCTGTGAATCCTCTATCAGTCGATGTTCCTCTGACAACACCTTGTTGTGGTGGAGCGATGGGTTGTGTCGTTGAAGCACGAGGCAAAGTGATTTGTGGAGATTGTACGTTAATACTATCACCAAATCCTCCAGGTTTTCCAAATTTCATTCGCTCAAATGCCATATCTATAAATATCCTATCTTATTATTCTCATCTTTGATTATCGGTAATTAAAATCACCTCTACCTCTATTACCTTGTACTGTATCTCCAGAATTAGAACCATAACTTCCTTGACCATTCACCTCATCCACTTGGTCTTGAATAAATTGGTCTTGTCCTTGGCTACCTCCTCCTCCTCCACCACTTCCACCAGAACTTGATGATGTTTGAGTTGGTCTTGGGGGTGTTGGTTCTACTAAAACTGCATCAGTACAAACTCCAGCTCTATTTACAACAACTCCAGGAGTTGATACTACTGTACCTTCTTGTGCACATACAGTTGTTGAATCACCAGGATTCAACATACTACTGTGTTTTGTATTTCCAAGAGGGTCTTTATACGTTACAGTTACTGCTGGTGCAGTTTGGGAAAAATATGGGTTGGAAACTTGTCCATACTCTTGGTAACTATTGTTACCGAACTGACTTTGTCCATAATAATTTGCAATATCATTATATCTCGGTGCTTGATTCTGGTAGTATGGATGGTGATTATTATTTTGTATTGTGTACTTATATGTTTGTACTGCCTTAACAGGTGTCTTTGGTACTTCTCTAACATCACCCGAAAACTTAAATTGTCCTACATCGTGTTTAATGGAAAATGAATCATATTCAACTCCACTTTGAGGTTGTTGCTGAACGCCATTATCTTTCCATTTTAGAATTGCAGTTGCTGACCATACATAATAGTTTTTGGTTACGCAATCTATTTTACCTTGGTATTTGCAACTTCCATCATCTTCAGTTGCCTTAGGATTATAATTTAATGCG
>TARA_R110001592_G_scaffold55234_1_pt1 | contig 37711 bp, 24 predicted proteins | sample TARA_R110001592 | Tara Oceans TARA_R110001592 (sample SAMEA4398387) | marine metagenome | biome: Polar Biome; feature: [SRF] surface water layer (ENVO:00010504); material: water (ENVO:00002006), including particulate matter (ENVO:01000060) such as... | depth 5 m | reverse complement strand
TTGCAAGAAGGTTTTATGTGTAATACGCAGTGCTACGAAAGGCAAGGTAACGGTAAAGGTGATATGGTAAACCGTGGAGAAAAGAAAATATTACCTATTAAATATACTCCAGATTTCTTTGGGGATGAGTTTATAATAGAAACTAAAGGTAGAGCCAACGAAAGCTTCCCTTTGCGGTGGAAAATGTTTAAGAGATATATTAACTCTGAGAGACCGCATGTAACTTTATATAAACCTCAAAACCACAAGGAGTGTGATAGAGTCGTACAAATAATACTAAAGAAAAGAAATGAAAAAGAAAATGAACTGGGAGTTTAGCCTAGGGTTTTACCCAGGTATATTATTGGGGTTTAGGAGTTATGATGAGGTTGAAAAATCTAACCATGTATTATATATTCCTTTTGTAGATGCGTGCTTAACTTTTTACAAAAACGCTGATGTCTAACTTAGATAAAGAAATACTATCAGACATAACTGTCCATATGAAGTATGCTAAGTTTATTCCAGAGTTAAATAGAAGAGAGACATGGGAAGAGCTTGTTACGAGAAACAAAGAAATGCATCAAAAAAAGTATCCAGAGTTAAAGGAGGATATAGATGATGTTTATAAACTTGTCTACGATAAAAAGGTATTACCTTCAATGCGTTCTTTGCAATTCAGTGGTAAACCTATTGAGATATCTCCTAACCGACTTTATAACTGTAGCTACCTACCTATTGATCATATCGATAGCTTTAGCGAAACAATGTTTTTATTACTTAGTGGTTGCGGGGTTGGGTACTCCGTACAGCAGCATCATGTTAAGAAGCTACCTCATGTCACTAATCCGTTTGAAAAGAGATACAGACGGTTCGTCATAGGCGATTCAATAGAAGGTTGGGCTGATGCCGTAAAGGTTTTAATGGAGTCATATCTTGGTGGTAGAAAAAAGTCAGCTGTCAAATTTGATTACTCAGATATACGACCTAAGGGTTCAAGGCTAGTGACGTCAGGGGGTAAAGCCCCTGGCCCACAACCCTTGAAAGAGTGTTTAATGAAAGTTCAAGGTATATTAACTGGAAAAACAGATGGTGATATGCTGTCGTCTTTAGACGTACATGATATTATCTGCCACATAGCCGATGCGGTACTGGCTGGTGGAATACGAAGAGCTGCTTTAATATCTTTATTTAGTGCTTATGATGAGAGAATGATATCTTGTAAGTCTGGTGATTGGTGGGAACTGAATCCTCAGAGAGGTAGAGCAAACAACTCAGCTGTTCTTATGAGACATAAGATCACTAAGGAGTTTTTTATGGACCTTTGGAAGCGAGTTGAGTTATCTGGAGCAGGAGAACCTGGTATATACTTTAACAACGATAAAGATTGGGGAACAAACCCATGTTGCGAGATAGCCTTGAGACCATATCAATTTTGTAACTTATGTGAGGTTAATGTATCTGATATATCTAGCCAAGAAGATTATGAAGTCCGAGTTAAAGCGGCTTCTTTCATAGGTACGCTTCAGGCAGGGTATACAGACTTTCACTATCTTAGAGAAATATGGAAAGACACAACTGAGCGAGATGCTCTTATTGGCGTATCTATGACAGGTATTGCTTCTAATAAAGTTTTAAAGTTAGATATGAAGAAAGCGGCCGATGTAGTTAAAAAAGAAAACTCTAGGGTTGCTAAGATTATAGGGATTAACAAAGCTGCTAGAACAACGTGCGTTAAACCTGCAGGGACAACATCCTTGGTACTAGGAACGTCGTCTGGCATACATGCGTGGCATAACGATTATTACGTTCGTAGATTACGCGTAGGGAAAAATGAGGCTATATATTCTTATTTACTAGAGAATCACCCTGAGCTAATTGAAGATGAATACTTTAGAGCGCACGACACGGCTGTTATAAGCGTGCCACAGGCTTCTCCTAAAAACTCTATTGTAAGAACTGAATCTGCCTTTGAGCTGTTAGACAGGGTAAAGAAAGTCTCATCTGAATGGGTTTCACCTGGCCATAGAGCTGGTTCTAATACCCACAATGTATCTGCAACTATAAGTCTAAAAGAGAACGAATGGGATAAAGCTGGTGAGTGGATGTGGAAAAATAGAGACTCATATAACGGTTTGTCTGTTTTACCATATAATGGAGGTACATACAAGCAGGCTCCATTTGAAGATATAACTAAAACCCAGTACAACAAGTTAGTTAAGTCTTTAGGTGAAATAGATTTAACTAATGTTATAGAGCTAGATGACAATACAGATTTATCTGGTGAGTTAGCTTGCTCAGGTGGATCGTGTGAGGTTACATAAACCGAAACCACCGGAAACAAAGAAGGGGATAGCCATTACGGTTATCCCCTTTTTTTATTACTAATTAATTTATACTATATCTTTAGAATTTATTAAAGTGTATGTAAAGTTGTTATTCCACGCAGCTCTGGCCTTTCTCATAATCTTCATAAATTTAGTCCAGTCATCATTAGCTGCAATCACTTGACAACCCGCAGACCATTTATTTATTCTAGTAGACTTCTTACCTGCGTATTTTGAAGCCCTATGAATGTTAATACCAAACAAACCTGTTTGAGTATTGTTTTCATTAAGGTCATATACCGCATCTTTGTTTGGATCACGGTACACCGTAACAGGGTTCTGCTGTCCTAAAGCTTCGTATTGCCCAAGGTGCTTTCTAATTTTATGTGACTTACGGTATTGATCAGGTCTAAGTATAGCCACGCCTTTTTTAGAGTAAGCACAATTATCAACCCAATGAGTGCCTGGGTCTGTGGTGCAATCAAACTCGTGATACTGCCACTCTCCATCGATCTTATATGACACCGTCATTAAGTCGTCAAACTTGTTTGTAACTTTACCTTCTGTTTCAGAGTTTCTTATTCCAACGATATTTACGTTGTAATCTCCTTCTTCAAAAAACTTATAACCTTTAGTTTTTAAAGTTTCTTTAATTTGTTCTCTTGTATACATTATTTTATTATTACTGATATAGGTAGTCCACTACCTGTTGTTAATATATGTAACCCTAACACTGAGTTGTCAAATGAAATATCGTGATCAAGCAACAATGTTGCACCGGGTGGTATCTTCATCTCTTTAAGTATGTATGAGTCGTCACTAGAAGAATCTACTAAATATAGATCAATATCAGCTGCTACAGATACATGGTTGTTGCATATAGAAATAGACTTTATTAACCCTCTATTTCCAAAAATAGGAATTAAAACAGTTTCTTTTGCTAATGTTATATGATATAATCCTTTCTCCATTTAATCTACTGAATTTATTTTACCTATACTCGCTGTCGCAACTGAACTTACTTTACCTATACTTGCCGCTGCAACCCCATTTACATTATGGCCGTACCCAGAGGCTGCAACAGTGTAATCTAAGGTTATCGTTACATTAAAATTTATAGTAATATCAGAACTTGCCGTAGCGTCTGAGTTAGCATAGTCGTTATCGTGGTCTATTACAGCTAAGGTAAAATGATCGTTATTTTTTATATCAGCTAAAGCCGCCGCTGTTAAAGTGTATTCATTGTTACCCGATGTATTCCACGATGTCAACTCATTAGAATAAGCCGTGCTGTAGTCTAAAGAACTAAAATGATCTGACGTAGCTAAAGCCGTACCCCCATCACCTCCAAAAGCAGTGCTTTTCACCATAATGGTATCGTTAGGGTCAGGAGATGAGCCATTACCAGAGATATCAATGTGCGCTGCGCTTACGGTTCCGGTTATACCACTTGTGTCAAAGTGTAAGAAAACTCTTTTAAACCTCTTGGTTCTACCTTTAAAGTACTGAACAATATGTGTGGCAGTGCCACCATCCGTGACGGATGCCGCTGCGTTTGACCTAGCTGTAGCAAAGGTTCCATTAGTAATCCCTGTCCCAGCGCCTTGTCTATTTACATTTATTGTAGGCATTATGCAATCTCTACGTGAGTACTGTCAGGATTAAAAAACATTTTTTTATCACCAGCATTAAGCGAGTAACCTAATACTCTTACAGTGTCACCGGTTGCGCTAGGCGCTGTAAGGGTTGCTTCACCAGCTGTTGTAGAAGCAAAAACTCTAATACCCTCAGCGTCTGTCCCAGCTGTATATACTGAGGCTAGTGTTACACATCCTCTTATTAACATACCGTCTACAGCTGAGTCTGTACCTACTGCCACAGCTGCTAACTGTCTACACCTATTTGGAAAGTCAGCATCCATCAAGGTCCATGTTCCAGATCGCAAAACATATATAGCGCCTGCTGTTGTTGTTTCAGCACTGATGCCAAATAATATCTCTGCACCAGGTCCATAATCTGCGGTGCCATTGCCACTGATAGAGTGTTTTACAAAAGAAGGGATTATACCCGCTGAAAATGTTTTTGCCCCCGTAAAAGATTGTGCTCCAGACAAGTGAGCTGTATCAGCGTCTAGGTACGCACTGGCTATGGCGGTGCCTTGCCACACTCCTGAATCAATAGTTCCTACCTCTGTAATGTCTAAAGCATTTATATCAGCTTTAGATTGATCTGAATTAGTAACCTTCGCTGTATTGGCGTCTATCTCAGCTAAAAGTGTGTTTGCTAGTTTATCCTCTGTAACTTGGTCATCACCTATATACGCTGTTTTTATTGTTGTGCCTTCCCATACTCCAGAACTAATAGTACCTACTCCAGTTATATTAGATTGATTTGCTACAGCCACCAACCCCGCGTTGGTAAGAGCAGCGGTACTACCCATAGTAAGAGTGCCGGCTATAGTTGTTGTTGAAGCAGCTCCATTAGCTATATCAACATCTACTTCTGTAGCTGTACCCTTATCACCCTTTACTGTAATACCATTCCTTAAAACACCATCATTAGCTACTTTTATTGCTATTTGACCAGCTTCATCTCCATGATCTGTCTCTATTATCGTACCTTCGATAGAACCATAAGTTGTAAGTGCTTGACCAGAATCTTCCGCTTGAAACCAAACCGTACCTATTGCGTCGTTATCAGCTGGAACAGCACCTCTGTCTTTCTGCAAAATAAGATACCCCCCGTAAACGTTATTAGATGTACTTTTTAAAGACATAATTGGAGCAAGTGCTCCAGTAGACGTGACGTTTACACTCTCTGCCGCTAAATTTATAGCAGTACCGCCACCACCAACAGCTATATCCCAATTCCCGCCAGAGGTTAATGTACCTCCTGTTACTAGCATGTTACCGGCCACTTCACAGAGCGAGGTTCCTCCATGCCCTAAAACTGTATTAACATCACCGTCTGTATCTGAGGTACCTGATATCGATAACCCATTAACTAAACTACCGTCGTATTGTGCCACAGAAAGTGATAGCAACCCCGCTTCATTTCCATGAGCAGCATCTCCAATTTGAGCTAGTATTTGTGCAAACGTCTGACTTGTGTTGTCACTTGCGTCGCGACCTAAGAATTTTACTTTGCCAAGATAATCACCATTAGTACCTACGATATCTTTATTAAATATAAATTCCGGTGCTACAGCATCAGTGTTAGTATTTGATATTGTAAAAACAGGTTTAGCACTAGTGGCGCTTGTTAAGTCTAGACCCCCTGCACCATCATAGGTAAAACTAGCTTCTGCGTTTATTGCGTCAGTGCCAGTGGCTGTTAAAATTCTATTATTATCGCCATTAGTCATAAAATCAGATACGTCAACAGACACCGCATCAGCAGCAACGTCAATACCTGTTCCGGCTATAACGTTTAAGGTTACATCACCAGTAAGGCCACCTCCAGTCATTCCAGCTCCAGCCACCACCGATGTTATATCACCCCCAACAGAGGTGTTTTTACTTACTTTGCCAGTTGAATCAACAACTAGAACATTTGCCTCTGTTGTAGTAGCTAAACCCTCTAAGTAAACATCACTACGAAACCTTGCTATAAAGTCTACTATATGTTGACCAATCCACTTCATTACTTAATGATCCTCTTAATAACTATACGGTTATTGTATGTTATACGTAATACATACATTCCAGGGGTCCATAGGGATACATCTAGGACGTTTATATTTTGTTTAGATGTTATCATACTGCCGACGGAATTAAACACGTCTAGATCAACATTTTTATTTATGCTTAACTTATCTAATACTGGATTTGGATAAATTATTAAATCTTCACTTTCCATAATATCAACACCTGATACCGAGCAGTAGTCAAAAGTCTCCTGACACACAGAGTCCCACTCTTCATTACAACAATATGGATCAACCTGTATAACCCAAGCAAAGCACATATCGTTGAGCCAATAACCGTCACCATATGGCTCACCTAGCCCAGTGACGCAACCTACGGCTTCATATAAACAAGATTCTGGATCTGGTATATTAACTAGCGCTTCGTAGTTGTACGCTTCAAGATCGGCACACCCCTCCAGGACTTCAACACACGAGCCGTTGTCAGCAGTAGCCAGCGGATCATAATTAAAGGCAGAGCTATCAGTACAACCATCAATGTAAGGAATACAGCTACCGTTGTCCGTGTTAGCTTCTGGGTTATAGTTATACTGCGTGGCATCTGTACATCCGAATATTAGTGGTTCGCAGTCAGCTGGATCTGTAGCTAACTCGTTATAATTAAAGGCGGTTTGATCCATGCAACCAACTACCTCTAGCTCGTTACATACACCGTCGTTATCTGTATCACTGTTACAAGTGTTGTCGCAGTTGTAGTATTCTATAGGGTAAACACACCCGTGATTAACATTAGCTAAGCTATCGAAGTTACATGCGCTCTCATCTGTACAACCAAGTACCGGAGTGATGCAGTAGTTAGAGCATGTAGGCATAGCACTATAGGAGAATGGAAACTTGTTTAACCTATCCGTCCAAGGATTTGTCCCGCTCTGAGCTATGATACCATTGGGACCTTCAAGCCTAAACCCGCATTGAGCCGCCGTTGTTTCGGCATTACCTTCTGTAAAGAAATAAACCTTAACTTCTTCATTAGAGTTTAAGTTAACTTCAAATACTTCTTCATATCCATCGCTAGGCCCCATTTGATACGGTCCGTATACACTATCTCCTTGAGTAAAACCTAACCAACTACCAAACCACCCATCCGCTCCACCGTCTGTTATAACAAGGTTGTAGTTACACGCAGCCTCAGTTTCCATGGTGTTAGCTAGTGGATCGTAGTTTAAAGCGTCTTCCTGTGTGCAGCCTAAAGCAATATCAGTGACACAGCTTCCGTCGTCTACCTGAGCGTTAGGGTTGTATTCTACAAATAAATCGTTAGTACATCCTGTTAAAAACGCAGGTGTGCAAGGTGGTACTATGTAAAGCTCAGAGTACAAAGTGTCAAACTCCATAACGCCTCCAGCCATAAATATACTGTCGCCACAAAGAGTGGTTACATTAAAAAACCCGTCAACTCCACCCCAACAAGTCCCGCACATACCGTCTCCGAATACATCATATATACTAGCTATAACTGTATCACCTTCGTTTACACAGTGATAGGCAAGTTCAGTTATACCAGTTGTACCACCACCACCAGATGTTAGTGAATCACCGTTAACAGTAATCTCCCAACTTGTTTCCGCTGGGTAGCTATCAGGTGTAAAAAACGATAGTATATTTGTTTGGCCCTCACCACATGGTACTGGTGGGAAGTTACATGGTGCTGGAGTGTTAGCCCAAGGGTTGTAATTTAAAGCGTTAGGCTGTAGGCACCCATAAACGGGTTGTTCACAGTTTGTTAACTCAAAAAACACCGTTGCTTGAGGAGCGTTAAAGTCATATATAAACGTGTCTAATCCACACGAGTTTGTTAAACCAAAATAACCAGGCCCAAAGTCGCAGCAAATTCCATCACCAAAAGCATCGTATACAACTAGGTTATACTCCCCTACAGGTAGTTCAACTATGGTTTCGTTGTAAGAATTGTTTTGGTAAGGTGGTGATACCGCTACTAGTTGACTGTCTTGGTATATCTCCCAAGTTGTTTCGCCTCCATACTGATCTGTTTGCACAACAACGTTCACCCAACTCTCTTGGGTTAAAAACGTCAGTGGTATTAAAAATAACCCTAGCAGAAAGCTTTTCATGCTTCAAAGCCAATATTAAAAAGCATAAACCTAAACTTCTTAGACTGCCACTTAATTTCTAATACAGTTAATTTACCTATTCTAAATTCTAAAAAATACTTTTTCTTTTTGTTGCCTGCGGCAAATCCATTAATCCAATTCATCATAATTTTTTATTTAAAAATCGCTATATATAATTTCGTCTATAATTCCCTGCACGTCTTTTCTCGTGGCCTCCATCTGCATCATTATGTTGGCCTGAAACCTTTTAACTTCTTTGCCGTTGAACACCACAATAGTTGGCACAACAACTATCCCGAAGTCTTCTTGCCACGTGCCTTCATCTATACTAACGTTCATCACACTACACTCGGTTAGTTTATTTAAGTAATCCACGCCGTTAGATCCGTTCCAACTAGCATTAAACTGTACCACGCATATTTCACTGCTGCAAGGGTTTTGTGCGGTTGCAGAGCCGTAAGTAAACATGCATATTAATGATATCACATAAATAGCTACAGCCTGCCAGGATGATGTTTTATCTTGCATTACTTTTTCTTTTTCTTTTTATGCTTTAAAAATGCTGGTGAAGATTCAACTTGCACTCTTTTTCTACCTATCTCCCCTGTTCTAGAGTCAGTATGCGTAAACACTTGACTATCAAGACCTTCTACATATCCATCCCCAGCTTTATACGCTTTATTAACGAACTTCATATCTGCAGAATATGGATTACCATCAAAATCCGTGCGCTCTGAATTAGCTGAATAAGGGTCTGTTTCAAAAATAGCTGGATCCATAATGGGTTCTCCATCACCACCTTTCTTTTTCTTGTTCTTTTTATCTTTTTTAGGGTAAGGGCTGTTTGTTAATTTGAATGCCATAATATTTTATTTTAATTGATCAATCTTCTCTTCTATGCGATCTAAGTCATCTTTCAATTCCTTAACGTCCTCTTGAGTAGTCATAATAGTCTGACGCACTAGCTTGTCTTTCATGTCAAACTCCATGCGCGAAATCTCTGGTGGTGTAGGCTCGGGTAATTCCTTAGCCAAAGCTATATCAGCTTGCAACGCAAACCACATCCCTATTAAAGCAGCTAACCCAGCAGCCGCTATACCAATCGTCTTGAGGTCTAATGTTACTTTAGTATCCTCACCTATTTGTTTTGCCATTATATTATGTTTGAGAGTCTTTTAAGTCTTTCGCTGAAGGAGCTCCAGCACTACCAGGTTTTCTCATCGATTCCCCTGAGCCAGCTTTGATTCTTTTTCTTTTAGCGTGTATATTAGCCCACAGCCCAGCTTTTTTCATAGGACTATCTTCCATATCATCAATATGCTTCTCAATGGTGTCGGCTTGTTTACCATGTGCTTTAACTGCACTTCGTAACTCCCCAACAATACCTTTGAGGTTTTTGTACTTCATTTTAAACGCCATGATTATTGTTTTAACATTTCCATTTTCTTCTAGCTATATCGTTAGGGCAGTCACCATTTTTATCTGGATCTTTACATTTTTTAATACCAGCCGATCTAGCACAGTACGATTTCTTACGAGGTCCACCTCCTGGCTGTGGTGGCTGGACGTTTCCACCTGTTTCATTGTTGTAAGTTTTTCTTTCCGCAGCGCTCATCCCCGCCGTATAAGGCTTTGTTCTTTTAAAAGCGCTACCTATTCCACCTGCCCTACGCCTGCCGCAGCTGGTTACAGGAAAAGGATTATTTTTTTGATTATAAGCCATGATTAAAAGATTACATAATTTACACCACACTTAAAGTTGTACCACTCTCTATTCCAGTACTTATTATACTTACCTTCTAAGAATAATCCCAAGTGCTTATTGTACCTGTACCCAAGTATTGCCCCGCCTGAATAATCAAGCCATTGCCCACCTACAGAGTTGTGATACATAAATTCATTTCCGCTGTCTAAATGGTACGGCATAACGTTACCCCATGCGTGTAACCAGAAGTCGTCTGTGTAGTGGTAGTAATCAAACCCAGCTATAACAGAGTGCTGTATTAACTTATCTAACCCTGATCTCTTTCTGTCTACGTAGTCAGATATAACTTCAGGTATAACAACCGCTTCCCATACCTCCGTGCTTGTAGCTACACTTTCTCCATCAGGAGAAAAGTATTCATTATTAGGCACATCCACGGTGTAACCCTCTTGTAAAGCTAAGTATGTATAGTGTATGTCATTATTATTTAATGACCATTCAGCTAGTGGGTTGTAACCATACGGTTCAGAAGCTCTTTGAGCTATACCTATATTAAAAGAAAACTTCTCACCTATTTTGTGTCTGTATCTCTGTGAAACTTCAAAATAAGATATATCTGCGAAGCCGTCTTGTAGAAACTCTCCTTTAACAATATACTTATCCCCTACGTATCTTAGGAAATGGTTTTGATCTAAAAACTCTTGACCCATCTGCCTCTTGTATTTAACCTCAGCTAGAAACTCTAAGCCATTACGCTTACCTACGTTAGCACCATCAGACCAAGAGGTTTCGGTTCCATCGTAAAAAGTTTGAGCTCTATTCTCATATCCAAACCTAGCGATCTTGCGAACACCCATTGTGAGACTGTAATCATAAGGAGTCTCTATGTTGGTAGAGCTTAGGCCATTACCTACAGACCATACCGTTTGATCAGCAACTGAATTACCTCCGTTGACAGCAGTATAGAACGTAGAAAACTTAAACGCTTTAGCTAAACCTTGCCCAAAACCCACCCTGCAGGTCAGAGCCAATGTAGTTAGTAATATTAATCGTGATAGTAGCATTTTCCAGATTTATTATTTGTTTTTATTTTACACCTTTTACCATCAGGCTTAACGTGCGAACACTGAGTTTTTTCACCGCTTTCGTTTTGCTCTGCACTTTCATGTATAGTGCAGTAGTTCTGCCCATCAAGAGCTTTCTTACTGCATCTTTTCCCAGATACGCTAACAGCGGCACATTTAACACCTTTCTTACCTTCTTCTCTTTCCTCTTGTTGATCTAATAAAAACCCTTCTGCTTCAGCCTCAACCTCTGCTTGTTGCTCAACATCTTTAGCAACTTTTTCCATATCTTTCTCCGCTTCAGCAGTATCGGCTTTTTCCCTTTTCATTTCAGCCCTAGCTTTTTCGACTTCTTTGTCTTTCGAGAATGTCCATCTACTCCATCCTAGAAACATTGCAATTCTTTGCCATAGTTCGTTTTCATCATTGAACACTTCTTTGATATTTTCAATCTTATTATATAGTCTATTTGCCGGTAAGTTTGTAATTCCTTCAATAGTGGCAAACATCTGACTCCACATAGGATTAGAGCTATCTGTTTTATCCATGTAATCAGTGATTCCTTTATCGAACTTATTAGAGTATGCAGCTCTATATAAATTCCTAAATTTAATACCAAGGGGTGGAGCTACGTCTAGTGCTTTTAATATAGTTTCAGCATACTCAGGTTGTGTATAATATTCGCCATCATCTAGTTTTGAAGTTTCGTAATTATAACTTAATACAATATCTTTCAAAGTAGCAACAACAGCACCTGGGATTCCTGCGCCTTTTAAAAGACTGTTAAGCATACCATTAACTAAGTTAAACTTTTTTCGCTGTGTTTTTTTATCTTCTTCCTCATCATCAAAGAACGAAGTAAACACCGCCTGCTGTAAACCATAGAATATTATATTTTGAACAGCTCCGTAGTACACTATTTTTGATATGTTAGACTTAACATCGCCTCTTCCATTCACAAGATCTAGTGATGCCTTTTTTATTAACCTTGCGTACTGCATAGTTACGTTTTGAAAAGCAAGTACATATTTACCAAGTCCACTTGCTTGTTGTTCTGACACACGGTCTTCTCTAGTAGACTGCTGAGTTTCTTCAGCAATCTCCATCATGTTTTCAAAAGCTTCTTTCTCAGCCTCTGCCTGAGTCATACCTTCTTTCAAGTAGGTTTTAACTCTATTTCTGTACATGGTTGAGCCACCAGCAGCAATAGCGAAACTATCCATTATTTGAGTTGGTGTAAATCCAGCTTTTAACAACCACCCTATAGCAGCTTTTACTTTGTTTTTAGAACCAGAAACAGCGTTCATTATTTCTGCTGCATTAATGTCTGTTTGGATTCCAGATCTCCTTAGTTTTGCAAAAGGAGAGTTAAATATTAAAGCAAAATCTTTCCAATACTGCGGTTGGTTAGCAAAAGCAGCGGCGGCTTTGACTAAATTGTTATCTTTCCAGTTAAGGAAATTAACTGTCGATAAGGTTTGTAGTAAAGCTGATCTAGAGTTCATAAACATTGTTGTGCCAATGGATCCAAACATCCAAAGGTTAAATGCACTCATTTCTCTGTCTGCCTTACTTGGCTTGTTGCCACCATTCTCCATACGCCACATAACACCTTCTAAAGCGTCTCTAAACCTAGTGCCATGCACAGCCTCTACTTTGTTCATGTTCTCTTTAGAGAATATTATGTTTTTCTTATCTGTCCACTCTGCAAGATGTATTTTACGCGCAAGCTTTAGCGAGGAATTAGTGTCTGACTGCATCGATCCACCAAACCAATTTTCACCTGGCTTTGCAACTCCTCCAGCCATGTTGTTTATATTATAAACACCATTAGCATAGCCTCTTAGTGAAGCATCTGTAGATACAATATTAACTAATTTATTCACCTGTGTTGGTGACATGCCAGGTACCTTGTGCCCAGCTTTAACCCAATTGTGAACACGTATAGCGTCTGAGTATGTGAAGTCAGAATCTTTTATTTTTGTTTTAAGTTTTGACCTACGCTTTACACCTCCTTGGGAGACTTCTGGAAACTGCCTGTTAAGTTCCTTCATGCCATTAGCAACTAGTAGCTTAACTCTATTTAGATTTCTAATACCTTTAGAGAATGGATCAAATAGGTTTTCTTTAAACCACTGATGGTGTGCTTCACCCTGTTCACCTTTACCTAGAAAAGCATACATAAGACCTGCGAAATCATCTGCACCCGGTGGTATAAAAAACTTCCATCTTCCCTTACCTTCACCAGCGCGCCTACCCTCTGCGTTATCAAATTTCCTACCGCTTCTAACACCAGATGTATACTCGATCATTGAGTTAAGGTCTATATCTTCTTTTTTCCTTATTTTTGTTGGAATTCGTTCACCTTTTTTATTCTTTTTACCTTTATCCGCTTTTACGTCTACATCAGTACTCTCTGTAACGGGTGCCATTTCTTTTTTAGTCAACGTCTTAGTGGTTCCATCTCTCATTTTTATATCAACCACCATCTCGCCATTTGCTCCCACTCTTGTTGCAACTAATTTTCCATCAAGTTTAGTTAAAGCATCCTTTAGCTCTCTTTCTGTAATTTCCTTTCTTTTGTTTTTACCTTTCTTTTTATCTTTTTTAGGTTTTTTTCTTGCGAAATTAAAATCCTCACGCATATCCCATGTGTCACCAAAATCATCTACGATGTTACTGGCTCCATAATCAAGATCGCTAGGTTTAATCCCTGCTTTTGCAGCTTCGTCTTCAACTCTTTTACGTGAGTATATATCTAAAACTGTATCCGCATATAAAGCGGCTTCAGACATCATTCCACGCTCCGTGTCTAGCTCACCATTTTTCCACTCTTGAATAGCTACAATACCTCCATCCGAACCACCACTATTAGATATTTCTATACCGTGCTTAACCCCTTCCTTGTAATTGGTTACATTCCACTCAGTTTTTCCATTTTTGCTACTTTTTGAAACTTGAGCCCCAGTTTCCCCAACTTTACTACCTACCCATGAGTATTCAACTTCGCTGGTCGTGTTATTGCCGAATGAAGTTTCTGTACCTATCTTAACGCCTGCGGTATAGTTTACTTCTCGACGTATAGATTGATCTGTGTTAAACAGTGTTGTCTTACCGTTCCTTTTACCATTCTTATATTCCGACACCTCTGCTTTTACTAAATTACCAGGGCCTTTTTCACCAACATCTGGATGATCCCACCTTTCAAACGCGCCACTTTGCTTGTTACCTTTAGTGCCATATAACACAGCTTTGTTAGGCTTGCCTGTTTTTTCATTGTAACTGCCATAAACAGTGATGCCGTTTTTTAGTTTATTAGTGTAACCGGTAATTTCACCATTCATTGCCGCTTCATTATTTCTAGCCCACCACTGACTCCCGTTCTTGCCAGGGTTAGTTCCTAGAGATATTAATTTACCGTCTTTAAATGCCACTGATTTACCGTTATTGTAGTCTCCCCACTGCCTGGTTGATTCAGGTGTTAATTTACCAGTAAGTGTATTTACTTGTACTACGCACCATGGATTTGATTTAAGTCCCCAATGCGAATCTACAATGTCGCGTATAGCTCTTTGGCCCTTAGGTATATCAGCCGCCATGTTTCCTGCTGTTTCATCTATATCTTCAGCTGAGTCTTGTATCTTATAAACAGTGACTCCTCCAGCAAGAGTTTTCTTACTATGAAACACTCCAGACTCAAGGAAGCTATCTGGATCTAACATCTTCCCTTTAGACTTATCAACGTAGTTCTCAATTATTTCATTAAAACTTCGGGAAGCAAACATATCTAAACCATGCTGCTCAGCAATCCTCTCAGCTTCAATTAACAATCCACCATCTTGAGGTAATATTAAATTACCATTAACCAAGTAGTGTAAAGCTACTTTCTCAAATTTACTTTTTTTATTTTCAGGTATATTAGCGCTATCTACCCAGTTAAATATAGAATCAACCGCTCCTTTAATATCACCGCTTTTTAAATTACCTCTCTTTTTAGCTAATTGTTTCTCGTATTGGTCTCTATGCTTTTTTGAAAAGCTTATATCTAAATACCCGTCTGGGTTTAAACCACTTAAAGCTGTATCTATATCTACAGTTGCATCAGTAACAGTAGCCCCGACAGACTCACTTATTACTCTACTTAGCTTCTCTGGACCTCTTTTTTTGAAAGAATTTTTAGCATCCGCAGTTCTCTTAGAGAAATTTGGATCAAAAGGTAAACCACTTTTGTTTCTATTTTCAGCTTCTGTTTGTATTGAGTTTATTATTCCTTCAATAATTTGAGGTTGAAACACACCTCCATCCGTTGCATAGTTATACACCAACCCTAGCGATGCATACTCCTGAGCGCGTGCCTCAGACTCTGCAACTGTTAGGTTACTTGCATTATTAGTCATATTCTGCCACTCGTCTCGAGTAGCTTGGTACCTTTGGTCTGTTTCCCCGTTATTCCAGTTTTCTGCCATTATTTTTACCGGTGGAGGCATAACTGCAGGAAATCGATTTGTCCCATCAGCTGGGCCAGGCCCTCTAACGTTATAAGCGTTCCTTAATCTTAGACCATGTTTCACACCATTTTTGTAAGATTGGTATTCAAAACGGGTGGTAGCTACTCTTTCCCCCGTAATAGAGGTTGCAGTCCCATCATTAACTTCAATACTCGCTCCGTTCTCCCCAACCTTTCCACCAATCCAAGAGTGATTTATTATAGATATCTCATCCTTTTGACCTTTTTTCTTTGTAACAAATGTTTCAGGACCTATACGGAATCCATTAACATAGTTACTTGTAGTAGTTGACCCCTTGGGTGAGGTTACAACTTTTTCTCCATTTAACTTACCATCTTTATGGTTGCTTGATATATAAGGAACTGACAAATTAGTCCCTCTGAAATATTCATACTTACCATCTTGTTGATTACCGCGCTCTCCATACATTATGGTTTTTGTTACCTCACCGTTTTTTATATTAAACGTACCAAATAACTTTATGCCATTTTCATCTACACGTGTGTTCCCAGGCATCTCACCTATTGGTGCAGATAAATCTGTTCTGTCAAACCACGTCATCTTATTTTGATCTACATTTTCAGAATCAATTTGATCTGTAAGAGCTTCACCCACAGGAGCAATAACTCCAAAAGATACTAATTTGCCATCTTTAAAGGCTATAGCTTTTCCTCCATAGCTTTTCGACCATGCTTCCCAACTATCGTCAGTTAATTCACCTGTTTCAGTATCCATTTGGGTTATACACCATGGATTAGATTTTGGTCCATAATGGGAGTTTACTATTCTACGCGTGGCAGCTTGCCCCATTTTACTGTTGTCAACAGTGTATGTAGTTACGCCATTTGCCAAAGTTCTTTTATTACTAAACTCAGGTACTGAGTCTGGGTTTACTCTTTGCTCTTTAGTTTTACCAGCAAAACGCTCCGTTATTTCATTAGGGTTCTTGACAGAAAATGGATCTATTTTCTTTGCCGTAGACAATCTTTCCACTTCAATAAGCTTTTCTCCATCTTGCGGTAGGTTTAAGTTGCCATTTAGTGTGTAATGGAAGGCAAGTTTTTCAAATTTACTCTTTTTATTGTCCGGTATGTTTGCAGAATCTAAAAAGTTGAACACAGCATCTACTAAACCATTTGCAAGGTTTTTGTCCATGTCATATCTTCTAGAGATTAGTCGGTCCACATATGAATCCCTATGCTTCTTTGAGAAGTTTATATCCTTAAAGCCATCCATGTTGCTCCCATCAGCAGCTGTATCAATACTGGAATTAGCTTGATCAGTAGATACATTAGCATTCTTGCTATCTTCAAAGTTTTTCTGAATATCCGCTGCGCGCTTTAAATTAGCTTCATCTCTACCTACTGCTTTAATAGTTGTTGTTGCTGGTAATCCTGATGCTGCAAGTGGTGGTGTACCCTCTGTCGTTGTCTGTGAGCGATACCCAGCTATGTCTCCGTATCTATCGTATTTCGAGGCAGCTAGTTGACCCTGCTCTGTTAAGATCATCATATATCTAGCTCTCTTAAACGTGGCACTATTTGGAGGCACATCGTTCCCTGAAGTCATGTTCTTCATGGTGTATTTGCTAGGACCACTACTATGATATCTTATTTTATATGTGTTACCATTATCAAAGAAATCATATACAACTCGATCACCTTCGTTCTTGTAATTAACTGTTTCAACTGGCGCATCAACTGGCTTAACTTCTAAAGACTCTAAAGCCACATCAGTAACTAGTGGTAACAAGTTTAATGGAACAGCTCCATTTAAACGAGCTTTGATAAACTCTACAGCATTACCAAATTCACCGATAGGTATGTTATTGTTCTCTGATAAAAGCTTAACAGCTAGGCTAGGATTAAGTTTTAAATTAGGGTTTCCCTCCATTTTATCGATGACTACGTTTAAGTCAACGCTACCAGTGTATTTACCTTTACCGTCACCAACGGTATTTTTAGGTGATTTAGAGAATGATAGTTGATTCTTACCATCTCCAAATTCCGATATAATATTCATTGGGTGAGACCCATTTTCTATAGCCTGTGTTCTTAGCTCTTGGTTAGCAGCTAGGGTAGCAACTTGAGATACCATAGCTTTTAATATTGAGTCATACTTAGTTGTAGACGTATCGTATCTTTCTATCTCAACAAACTTTTTATCAACCATCTTGCCATCAACACCAAGAACTCGCATAAGTTTAACCTCGTCAAGGTTGTTTGCATGTCTATATATTTTTAAACCTTGAGAATCCATACCTACATCACCTGCGGCTGTAGCTTCTTTAGTAGCACCTCTATAACCCTCTTCATATAGCTCAGATTCAAGCAACACTTTTTGAACGCCAGTAGCTTTACCGTTCCTATTATGCTGCTCTGGTAGATTCTTAAGTATTGCTGGGGCATTTGCCACTAATCTATCTAGTACAGCGCCTCTTTCACCTTGACTAAGCGTTTGACCAGTAGGTATCTTCTCAGCTACAATCCCAAACCATTCAGCAACAGTTTTTAATACTCCACTTGCCTTACCTGTAAACTCAACATCTTTTACTTTTGAAGGTGTCTTTAGCCCACCTTTTCCGTTGTCAACCTTTGCAACACCCATAACCTCAGTTTTAGTGCCCTTAAACCCTTCTACTAAACTTATATCAATATCAGAGCTCTTAATAGTCTCTGATATCTCATTTTGTGTTTCACTAGTAAACTCTAAATCATCTTGCACCTTAGTAAGTTCATCAGAACTAATCTCGTCTCTCTCAGGACGTCCAGTCGATATAAGACCTTCACTATCCTCTCCAACTAGATTTTCAGCAAATGTACCTTCTCCATCCCCCATTTGATTATCAATAGAATCAGTGGGCACCGTTGTAGCAAACTCTTTTTTGACATCTTGTATAGCATACTGTACAACACCATTCTTTCCAGCTAACCAACCAAATATACTTTCGTTTTTTGCTGGATCAAAATTTGCTACAAATCTCATAGCTAAATTCTCCTTAACTTTCCTAGTAAACTCCCTCTTAGCTGCTCCATCAAGTTCTAGCTTCAACTGTATTGCTGTTGAGTGTATTGTACCATCTAAAGCCCTACCTTCCATAATAGCACTATATGCCTGACCAAACTCCCTTGGGTTTTGTACAAACTCGTCTTTAGTTGTTATCCTACTACCATCTCGCTTTATTAGGTATTTATCAAACTCCGATGCAAGATCTGGATCTGAATCTAAGGCGTTTTTAACAGTCTTAGAAAAGTTAGCTTCATTAATCTTGTTATTAATGTAGTCAGGTGCAACACTTTTTTTACTTTTATCACCTTTTTTGTCAAGTAACTTACCTTTGGCTCCCTCAACAGCCATTTTAACAATACGTCTATCGGCGTAGTTTTTATCAATTGACTTAGCGTAGTCTTTTAGGAAGTTTTTAACGTCGGTTCCGCTGTCAAACTTTACGTTTCCTCCTAAACCAGCTCTAGTTATTGCCTGCCTAATTATGTCACCTAGTTTAACCCAGAACCCGTCATTAAAATTTAACTCATTATCAAGCAGCATTTCTGTTAATATAGTTAACGTCTCCTCACCCTGCTTTCCTGGTGGATATTGTCCTATGCGTTCGTTAAACGCAGCTCTGTCAAACTTTACCCCTGACGCCTCAACTTCGCTCATTAAAGCTTCACTTAGTGCATTACTAACCGTTGAATCGTTCTTAATAGTGTTATATAGAACAGTATGTACAAACTCATGCGCTGCGGTTGTGTATACTCCATTCGCATTTGTTGTCTCAGAGTTAATGAATACTTCATGCCCCGTAACCTTACCGTCTTTACCAAATATAGGTACATGCACTCCGAACTCAAACTTCTCACTAGGTTGATTAGATAGCAGATCTGAAAGCTTATTGGCAGCTTCTTCAGCGGCGGCTTTTTCAGCTGGTGTAGATTCCTCGCTTGTAGTGATAGCATCTAGTCTATCAATCTCTTTTTTAGCGCTTTCTCTCCATTCTTTTCTACGAGCTGTTGTGTCTAGAAACTTATCGAAATCATCAGAAGTACCCTCAGTGATATTAACTTTAACTTTTCCATCTGAAGCTTTTTCAATCGCTTTTGCGTAGGTTTTTGCACCCTCAACATCTTTAGCGTATGACTCATTAGCTACATTAGGAGGCCATTTATCTAGTATCTCCTGTTTAACAGCTTGGTTCTTAGCATATTTCTCGTTTATAGCGTTGTATTGAAGTTGTTTTTCATCTTCACTTAACGATTCATCAGCCTCTACTTCGCGGAATGCCTTTGTTAGCTTTCTGTTGTCAGACTCTACAGTAAATAGATTTTTCTTATCGTCATTAGTAAGTAGATCAATTCTCTTAATATCTGTCTCTAATATTTCAGTTGTCTCTAGTACGAGCTCAGCAATCTGATCTGTTAAGCGACTTTCAACCTCTTTTGTTATATTAGGATCAAGTAATTGGTCTTGTAATTTCTCTATTTTAGCGAAGTTTACATCTCTAACAGATAAAGCATCTCTAGAGCGGAAAGCAGACACAGCATGTTTAAATAGTTGCGGTGACTTCATGCTACCACTAATTGCCACGCCACTAGCAAATGACTCTGGTACGCCGTCGAATAAACCTACACTTGTATCTCCAGAAGAAATATCCAAGAAGTTTTCAGCTATAGTGGCGACCGCCTCAGATCCACCCTCTTCCAGTAAGTCTTTACCAAATGCCCTTAGGTTTTTAGGATCAAACATGACCTTTGATATATACTGTCTAACACCACCTCTTACACCTACGTCTTCAAAGATCTCCAGAAATGTTTTCTTTGCAGCACCCATTTGCCCAAGAGTTATCTTCTCAGATAACGCCTCAGCAACTCCAGTTAAACTAGCATTGATAAACATCTCCGGAAAAGAATGCGATATTCCATATAACCCACCTGACTCTCGGTATAGCTTATCTTGCTCTTTTAATCTACCGTACTTTGCGCCAGCAGAGCTAGCACCCATTACGTACAGTGATGCACCACCTGTTGAGGCCATGAGAGCTAAATTAGGCACTTGCCCAGCAAGCATAACACCAAACCATTCACCAAAATCAGCTGCGCTGTTTATACTACCAAATTCTTGAGGCCCTTGTACTCCCTCTGACCATTGAGCTTGTCTTCCATCTATAGCTGCATTGAGCTTATCTAACAGGCTGAGTTTCTCTCCTTCCGACGCGGTAGAAAGTCTATTAAAACCCCCACTACCTGGAATCATATTGAAACCTAATTTCCCTACAGTTCTAAGGTATGCCTGAGTTACAGGGTCACCAGAGATAGTTTCAGCTAGATAATTTACGCCTTCATCCGCAGCGTCGTAAACCATTTCCACCGCACCCACTACACCTTGAACTAAATCTATAGCTGCGTTACCTAAAGCTAGGCCCATTTGGGTGCCTAACTGATGGTTATCCCCCACAAACTCTCTATATATGTCTAAATCAGACGCGTTTAATCCAAGCTCCTGTATCTCTGTTCCTAGCTCGTTACTTAGATTAAATAGAGTTTTGTGGTTATTACTTAAGTCTTCGTATTTGCTATATAAATCTTTATATTCTGCGTGGAAGGCATCGGCTTTAGCCTGGGCTGCGTCTGCTTCTTCTTGTGATTTAAAACCATCGCCCTTAAGTTTATCCATCTTACCCTTAAAGTCAAAGTCATTAAGTTGACTAGTAACCTCTTTAAGTTGTGTTAGATTAGCAGTATACCTATCATTAACCTGCTTGGCTTGTTGTAGAGTTTGCTTTTGATCATCTTTTAATTCATGATATCTTTCCTTTGCCCTTTCTTCTAGTAGTTTTTGTGGATCAGACATAGCAAACCAACCGCCATCCATGTTCTCAATACTTTCGGCTATACGCTCTCTCATTGAGCCAGCTTCAGAGCTATTGTTCATCAGCCCGATAGTAAGCTCCTTTACTCTAGGATCATCAACACTTGGGTATGCTAAGAAGTCTCTATCTTGTTTGGTTATTTTGTAATTTTGCTTCTCCTCCTCCGTATAAGGGGTACCGTCTTCGTGTTTTAGATTATTTACAAAGTTTTCTTCAGCAACCATTCTCATAGCTGTTTCAAACTGCGTGTCCATGCCATTCACTCTAAGGCGAGGCAGGAATTCATTTTCATACTGCCAGCTACCAACCTGAGGGGGATCAACTTGACTTCCGTCTTCTCCTGTTACAGGAGCTATAGACCTGTTGTATGTTTCGGTATTGTTAGCATTAAACCCATCTCTCTCGTCCTTTGTAATACCAACACTTTCAAGGTGTGCGTCAAGCATTGAGCCAGCGTCTACAGCACGGTCACGCATCCACTTATCCATTTGCTCATGTGCATCCTTATTGTGATATTCAAAAGCGAATGTTTTTTTGTCTTTTACTCCATCACCATCAAGATCAACATTAGATGTAACCTCTATAGTTTCTGAAGTATATGATGGATTTCTGAAAGTAAATCCATATTGTGACCATGATGTGTTTAAATCATCTATAGCATCGGAGTCGTCTTTATCAATTAATTCCTTAGTAATCTTAGGCATTTTTTTTCTGCCTAATACTTTATCTTTAATTAAGTTTGCTTCGTCTACTTCAACCTGACTATTTATAACCTTAATTGATTCCTTATGCTCCTTTGAATATACATCTCCGTTAGGCCCTGCAACAATTTGGCCATTATAAGCGATATCACCATTTTCGTATATATTGTAATCAGTTTTATTGAATTCGCTTTCCTCCCAATAGCTATTAATATCTTGCTGCTTGGCTTTAGTAGGGTCCTCGTCGTGTTTCTGTTGTTGCTTTGATATAACTTTCTTGAGTTTCTCCTCTTTATTCCACACGGCTAACATTCCCTTGCCATCTGACGAGGTGGCTGATGTGTATGAGCCTTCACCGATCATATCATTAACTAGCAATGTACTTCCCGCACCATAGTTAACACCTTCCTTGACTGGCATCCCCATGTTTGCCATCCTCCAAGCTCCAGTAGCCATAATTTCGGTTTGACCACCTATAGTATATTGCCCGTTTTCATCAACAGCAATATCATCTCTAGTAAACCCATTGTCAGCAAGAAGTTTACCATAGCCCCCAGCTTTGGTAGGATCCCAATAATCAGCATCCACAGCCGAGTCTGAAGGGTTATACGGTTTAGCCTCAACTTCCGGCTGCTCAGGCTGCGTACCGGCAGGTGGAGCGGGAGGTGGGGCTGGTGTATTATCTACAATACCATTCTTTTGCTTGAACACTTGTACCGCAGAACTTACATCCTGCTCACTAGCACCTTGTTCAACCATCTGAAGAAGAATTTCTTTCAGTTGTTGCTCTAACTCTTCGTTCATTCTATAGTGTTATATCAAATCCAAACAGTTTCATAATATCCTCAAGAGAATTTTCGTTTGTGTATTTTTCTTGAGCGTCTTTACCTAAACTTTCCCAGAATCTTTTATTGCTTTCAGCCTGCACTGTTCTTGCACCTCTACTGTGTGCTGTTTGTTCTTGAGTGGTTTTCCAATCAGCTAAATAACCTTTCGCCAAATCCGTATCTTTCTGCATAGCCTCTATTATCAATGACAAATCATTCTTGTTAAAGTTTTTAATTTCTTCAGGCATAATATTTTCACCACCCGGTGATTTTGCGTCGGTAACCGAAACCATTTCAGAATTATCAGTAGATTTAACTTGAGTTGTATATTCAAACCCCTCAAACGCTTTAATCATCTCAGGATGAGTTTTTATGTGATCCGAGAAACTACCACCACCACCAATATCCTCAGTCATCAAACCAGATATCTGATCGTCTTGTATGTTTAAAATATTTTGACCTCTTCTAACCGCATAATTAAATGGCTCGCCCTCTGCTCCTTTCTTTTCGTACCCAACCAAACCATTCAGGTACTCTAAGTGCATCTTCACTGGCTTTATACCATTAGTTATCATTTCATCCGCTTCGCGCCTAGTCATAGTTCTAGTGCTACCATTTGGCATTTTTATATCAAACACCATACCTTGATCTTCGGTAAATCTAGCTTTGGCAGTTTCACCATCTAGTTTACTTAGAGCTAGCATTATATGTTGATTTTCTTTTGCTTCAGGGGTATCACCCTTCATAGCGTTACTCCAACCAACACCATCGTTAATTTGCTTAGCGGTTTCCATAGTTTTCTTCCACCCTTGCAAACCTGAAGATCGAGAAGCTTGGTCTTTTAGTAGCCGTTTCTGAGCCTTCTTATCGTTCTTCCTTACAGCTTCTACGTATTCGTCTCTATATCCTGTCTCTATGTCATTAAACTGATCAAACAGTTCTCCTGATGCCCATGAACCCTTATCACCCATAGCATCAAACCCTGCATCCCAAGCTTCTGTAGCCTCTTCCTTTTCTTTTCTTCTATCCCCTATTTTACCTGATACAACGTCAATAGCACCCGCTATACCTTGCGCCGCTGTGGCGTTTTGCATAGCTTGATTGTACTCCTGACTCCCACCGGCTCCGGCTTCTTTAATAGCGCCGCGTACACCCGCCCCTATTCTATAACTTACTGATCCGCTACCTGTTCCTTCTGTTTCTGATGCCATAATCGCTTAAATTTTATGATATAAATGTACCATCTCCACCAAGATTAATCCCACCACCACTAGCGTTGCCACCACTAGCGTCGCCACCCATTTTTCTCACTAACTCCATATATTGTGCGTCTGTTAAGTGTGAATATCCTGATGCATCTTTCATGTCACTTAGTGATTGAGGTTGATTTGTATTTGTTACATCTGTTGTTTTATCACCCCTACCGAAATCCCATGTACCAGCTTGTACCGCAAAGTCTCCAACTCCACCAGCAGCCATACCTATACCAGACCACATCTGCTGATTTGCTGTGTTTAAATTTGCATTTGCATTTGATACATCGCCTGCTGTCATACCCATCTGAGACTGCAGCATTCCAAACTGCATGTTTCTACTCATTAAGTCACCTTTTCTTTCTAAACCTTGTATTCTTGAATCTTCGCCAAGCTGTAAATCTTGTATTCTACTTGCCTCACTTGCTTCGAGTTGTTGATTCTTAGCTTCTTGAGCACCTATAGATGCAGATGATCTTTGCGCTTGTAAAGAGCCTTCGTTAGCTAAACTCTGCGCTAGAGCTGCTATACCTGATGCACCAGCGCCTTGACGCAGTTGCCCCAATATGTTGGCTTGACCCTGCATAGCTTGTTGTTTCTCAAATTCCGCTTGCTCAGTGTTTACCCTTAGACCATCCATTTTGTTGTCCATACCATCGTACATGTTCTGCAGACCTAGAAATGGATTGCTAGTATCTAATTCAGCAAACCTCTCTCTTTGTGCCATCAGTTCTTCTCGAGCTTTACGTGCTTCTTCAGCAGCAATACCAGCTGCTTCTTGACCTTGTATAGCTTGATATACACCTAATCCAGTGGAAACTAAAGCTGATGCGGCTACTATAAAACTCATAGTTTATTTATTTTTAATATATTCTTCATATTCCTTATAACTTATAGCTACTATATCTTTCTCCAGTTCTCCAACATCCTCTGTGTTGCTAGGATTTTTATGCGTGTTGTACCATATAGAATCCTCATGAGCATATAGTACTCTTTTAATTCCAGGTGTAGAGACAATAAAACAAGGGGCTATATGATCTATAGTCCCCTCCTCATTTGTAACGGTTATCTTACCAGTTAGTAAGAAGCACATGTGTAGGTGTTTATGTATAGCACCTATGACTACGGTGTCTTTATACATAGTCATCTCTCTTACATAAACTCCATCCATAAAAAAGTGCCTTATAGGTACTAGTGTACTGTCTGAAACTATAGGTTTACCCTCTGTCCCAGCAACTATAGTATCCCCATTGGCTATGCTTTTTAAATTGTACTCTAGCTCTGTAACAGCAGATTTAAAATCTACAGCTAACTCAGACTTATCTTTATTTAACAAAGCACTATTAGTCATTTAATTTAATTGAATTATACTAGTATAGTTACACTTATAGCCACTTTTTTACCCACGACTCTCACCACTACTCTCAAACATATCAAGACCTACGCTAAACATTTCAGAAGCAACACTAGAGTTGTTTGATAACTTAACCTCGGCATAATAACCTAATACAGAGCTAAGGTTAGCTTTATTATCTTTACTAAATAGTATGAATTTGTTAGCTCCGTTAAAAGATCCCGCTAGAATTGTATCACAAATCATAGTAGGAGCACTGCTATTTGCATTGTCAATCTGTCTAATTTGCCCTATTAATTTTGGACCAGTACCGTCATCAGTGCTAAACCCACCAGATGTCTCAGGGTCTATATAATAAGCTGTGTCACCAACCTGGCAAGATTCATTTAATGGTGCTGAAAATGTTAATGTTATTGAGTATGCCATATTATATTATTATGCTGTTGTAATTATGTCGTCAAGAAGTATTCTAACTTCGGCATCCTGTGCTATAGAGTCTGATTGTACATAGCCTGTTATATGTATGGCAGCAGGCGACCCTACTTCATTCACTTGCACACTATGAACTTTAGTTGGGCTTGTGGTGTTTTTGTTATTAAACTCTAACACAGCGTTATCTGTAAATGTTTGAATCTGATTTAAAACTATAACCGTACCATTTGTTATGCTCTCAACTTTTAGTATTCTTCCAGCGTGCACACTCACCTCTTCCCCTGTTACAACCATACCCGGTACTATACCTTTAGTTGTATCTAGGGTGTGAGTTGCGGATGTAGTGCCCCCGTTTATTGTGGCAGAAACCCTATCAAGACCACCTACACGTGTTCTTAATATATCCTCCACGCCCTTGCTTGCACCTGGGCCTGTAACAGACAGTGCATCCTCACCTGCATTTTGCACGACTATAAACTTAAATGGTGATACGCTGCCATTGTCACTTATAAACGTTAGATCTGTTCCGTCGGCAACAGCAGACGCTAAGCTAAGAATAATCTCATCCTTATTTGAAGATATAACAGTGGCTAAGTGCGCTACACCATACCCGATTGCATACATACCAGCATGTATATTTAAGGAGTCTTTAACGTTGTCTAGTTTTATACGTGTGCTAGATACTCCCCCATTACCACCTGTGGTTTTAACTTCTTTTATAGGTGCAGCAGTATATCCATCCCCACGGAATCTGACGCGCTTAGTTATCTCTATATTAGCTGGCATACTGCCAAAATTACCGGGAACGTATGTTATAGGCTTGATAGTTAAAGTTTTTGTACCAAATTGCCTTATTTTAGCTTGCCCTGCGGCCGTTGGGACTGACGCATCCAGTGTACTATGTACACCATCAACTAGCCCAGACAGAGTGACGTCGTATCTAACTTGACTTGTAGATGTAGGGAATAAAACCTCATGCGAGGTAAATCCGCTAGGTTTAACAATAGTTATCGCTGAGGTCTCAGCTGTTTGGAAGGTCCTAGTCTTAAAATTGTAATACCCATTTGATCCAGCTGTTATATCTGATGTTGTACTAGCTTTCTTCTGTACGGATATAGAGTATGGCGTCCCTGGATTTCCAAAAACTTTTAATGTTTTAGAACCACCTGTATGAGGCACGGTAGGTGGATATTCGCATTTTGTAATTTGAAACGGTGGAGGCATTCCTACAGGTCCTGAAGGCCAATTTGGATTTACACCAACATTAAACGGTTGAATCCATGACAAACCAAAGTTTCGGGTGTAAGTTGAACCAGTTACGAAATCGCTGGTGGCATATTCTAAGTCTAAAGTGTAATCTCCAGGTGGGTTATAGTATATCCTAAATTCTCTTCTAAGATTGTTATAGTGCTCTAAAGGGTTACTCGGACCGAATGGAGCAACAGTGTAAGGTCCAAGAAGCTCATAGCCGTAAGTTTCGCCTGTAAACTGAGCCCTAACGCTTTCCCATGAAAAAGCACCTTGGAACAAACTTGCATCTGCTGATTGAGCAACCGTGATAAAAATACCGCTTCCATTATTAGTGCCACCAGGCGACATCTCTTCATTTAGATTTATAACGCCGCCCACTTTAGCTTCTTTATTAAAAGGATCTATTCCATCTATCTCATCTAGCGCATATGGTGGTTCAAAGTCCACGCCATTTGCCGCAAAAATATCGCCCCACTGCCCCTGTGTACCGGTACCAGAATTCCATGTAGCATTTATATCTAATTGAATTGTACCAACCCACACTGGACCAACGCCCTGTTTTACCATTGGGAAACTTAGATCTTGATTAGGATCGTTATATTCAAGACCGGGACTTCCGCCAAACAACTTTACCGAGTAGTAACTATCTGAAGTTGAACCCGCGGGGAAACCTTCACTTATAGGACTTTCAAAGCCAGTTATAGCTGACCTTACAAAATGAGTTGCGTGAAGCAATCCAGGGCTACTTGCAGGCACTTGGTTTATTAGTGTCATTGTCCCATACTTTCGGTGGGTGAGGCCAGTTGTAGGATCAACAGTTACGGTTGGGCTACCAGATGAAATGCCATTAATAGCGCTCGAGTAAGTAGCAATATTTGACTCGTCCCATGTAGCGGTAGAGCGTTTTACAAATACACTGAATTCAAGGGATCTATAAACGGTTTCGTCTATCTCTTCTATAGGATTTTCATCGTTCTCGTCTATATCTACAAACAAAGTTTTTGTCACGGTTGGTGTAAAGGCATTCAGGGTAATTATAGCGTTAACAGTGTTATCAACACTATCAACATCACCCAGATCCACAAACCTTACCTTTTCTATACCTGCGTCTGCGTTGTATTCAAATCCAGACCCTGCACTGCCTAGCCTAGTCCATATAGCGCTTCCAGGCACTTCTTCTATGCCATTCCCAATTTTAAAGTTACTAGCTTTAATGTGGTAACCTTCACTAGGTTCAAGCAGGAGTGTGTATTCTCTTTCCGTAGTCGGCACACCACCGCTTAGCTGTACCGAGTTGTCTGTTGATGTTGCAGTAAATCTTGCCATATTATATTATTAATCCGCTATTGAATCCCATACTCCTCCATCATCTAGTGTTGCATCATCACCAGTATAACCAAGCGCTAGTTTATTCTCTATTTTTATAGTTACCGTTTCACCAAGTGAAGGTGTATCATGAACAAAAGATGCCATACCTAATCCTTGTACAGTGAACTCTTTTTCATCTAGATTTAACAATGAAGTAGTATCGCCACTTGGGTATCCAAACCACTTACCCTCTTTTTCTTTAAACTCTATATCGCTACAAGATTGTTGATCAGTTATTATACTATCCACTTGCCAACCTTTTGCCTCAGTAAGATTAAAGAACTCGCCATCTTCAACATTATCTGTTGAAACTATTCCGTCGCCCACATCCCACACGCCACTTAGCATGTTAACTGAGTCGGTCGCGGTAAATGCAGATATTTTAGCTTGAGACCCTTCGTAGCTTATGCTACCAAAGCTTTTAACTGTAGCGGGTTTATCATTGAATATTAGTGTGATGTCTGAGGTAAACTGTTCGTCGTAAAAATAGTTATATAAGGGATTTGAGTGGTGCTCCCATATGTGACCGTTATAAAAAGTGTAATACCCGTTATTTATACTTATACCGTGTTGTGGTATAAATGACTTAAAGCTACACCACCCTTTAGATAGCTCACTGTAAGATATCGTTGTACCTGTGTATGGTATTTCGCTAGGGTGCGTTTTAGTAAGTATACTTAAGTTATATTCTTTTCTAAGTGCGTCATGTGTACCTAATGACCTCCACACTTTACTAGAGAAAGCATCTCCAAAGTGATCTTTCATACCTTTATCAGATATAGATACTATACCCTCGGTTGTTAATCGCAACACGTGACCACGCACGGCATCGGTGAAGTATATTTCATACGGCGTCACTACAAGTGATTCAGGGTTTGTAGATATCCCAAAGTCTCCCTGATAAGGCGTTGCGTCACCTACCACTGTATTACTAGATATTAATTGAGGTTTACCATCTGCGTTGTATAATGCATCTTTATTAGTTACAGCTCTTAATATTTTGTCCTCACAAAACATAATTAACTGAGTATCACGATTATGTAATGCCTGTATACTACCGTGTATTGGGTTTAAATCCTTAGTTATTTTTTCACCCGCTATAAACTGGTTAGTTTCGTTAACACCAGCTGTAGAGTTATATATACCCGACCATATTAAACCATGCTTTCTTCTCTCTTCTTTTACCTGCTCAGCTATTGTTGAGGACGCTTTAACACCGTTATCCATTTGTGGCGCGTTATAATCATCCCTTATTCTATCTGATTCTACACCATTGCCAAATCCCCAGCAATTATTCCATCCTAACGTGTGCGTTTGGCTTATTAAAGCTTTAGGATCATAAATATTTCCTGGAAATGTTGTTTTTTTACCATGTATAGTTAGTGTTCCTACGGGAGTTGAGATATTCCCTTCAGTGATAGCCGGAAATAAATTTGAGTTAAGTACTGCGGTAACGCTATTGTAATTATGCGTATTGAAAGTTATAACTGTACCATTTGGAATACCGTTGTGTGCTTGAGAGCTTTCAACGCTCTCTTGCCAATTTGGTGTAAAGAGCATTGTGTCAGAATGTGACCAACTAGTTACTGTATGAACTTTACCACCAGTATTCTCTGCTCTACTACCTAAAGTAAATGTAGACCCAACTGGTATAAACTCTTCATTTGTTTTATCTGTAAGATGTATTGGTATTAATCCACTTGCCTGGTAGTATATATCTAAATCAACACTCTCTCTAGGTTGTGTTTCAAAAACAGCACCTGAAGGTGTAAAGTTACTACCATCACTATTAAACACATCAAGTATCTCTATAACATCGTTGTCTGATCCATCATGATGTAATGCCCTTACGTATTTAGGGTCTGAGTAGCTTGGGCCACCTTCGGTAGGTGGTAGTGTTCCAAACATAGGGTTATAACCATTAGGTCCGCTACCGATTCTAGGTACTGTAACTAACGACCATCTTTGTCTCATATTATAACTCCTAAACATTTTATAGTTAGAAAACAAATAGATGTCGTTATTTGCACTTGCTAATTCAGTTTCGGTTGGAAAGTATTCACCATCACCCTCCCATTTATCTGAAAGAAAATTCCTAATACCAAAAGCCCCAAGATACTTATTTGTACCTGTTTTCCAGAATTCTGAGTTATTATACCCTTCGTCTGTATTAGAATAGTCTTTAGTTGTATATATGACTTTGTCAGGGTCATTTTGAAATCTCCATCTAGTACCAGGCTCTACAAGTTTTTCAATAAAAAGTTTAGCAGAGTTGTAGCTTGGTTCTCCATCTGGAGCTGCTTCCGCACCAACTTCACTAACCACTTGACCTACACTAGAGTCGGGTAGGGCTGCCATGCCAGTAAGATTATCATCATACTGCCCTGCCCCCATAGTGGTCCAAGATATATCCATGTAGCTAGCTTCATAACCAACCCCGTTTTCATAAAAAAAAGCGTCTCTTATAGCTCTACTAGGTAAACCTTTTTGTGCTTTCATATTAGCCGCAGTGAACCCACTTTCCGTGACCGTTGTTGGGACTATTTGAAAGTTTTCGTACAAAGTTTCATCAGGTAGTGTCCACGCCCACTCACTCCTCATATCCCAAGGTGCACGGAAGTTGATAAGGGGACCAGGATAGTTAGCGTCTTGGGGAGATACATAATCATCATCGCCAAACTGGAGGGAGTACGCTTGTTGACCGTCTGGGTTATATACAGTCCAGTGATTACGCGCTGAGTCGTCCGTTTCTTGACCAACCATGTACGGATCAACAGTTCCATCAGCGTTGTAGCCTGTTTCGCTTGAGTGGTTATACATAGACACTGAATCACCAAAATGATAAGGGGCATCTTCACTATACCAATCCGCAGCCAATTCTTTGTTGTTGTTATATGTGTTTTCAAAAACACTATTACTCCCCGCTCCTTTATTTGGTATCCAAGATGTCCAACTACCAGCTGTTGCACCGTCTATAAAAAACTGGTGCTTCTTAGAAAATTCTTTCCAAAACTGTTGGCCAGTTATATGGGCTGTACCTTCTGGTTGCTCTTCGCCATCTACGCCATAACCAATACTGTTGTCTGGGTTATCAAACCAAGTCCAGTTTGAGTCATCGCTTATGTGCCTTATTGGATCGCCATTCCAAAAAGCACTACCATTTGCACCTGCTGGATCAGTGAAAACACCAGCGAGGTCCCCACCACCAAATACATAAGCGCTTTGATCAGTGGAACCAGTGCCACCATCGCCATTATGATTTCTATGGTACTGGTGCTCAGTTGGGTGATGGTGTAACTTTTGCTCAAAATAGTAGGGGATTTTAGGTCCAATAATATAGTTTAACCAATCACCATCCCAATCATCAGTTAAAGGATTATCCGCAGAGAAAAAGTTTATCTGCTTGGGCTCGTCAGGCATTTGCTGACCTTTAACTTGGTGTTTATAACCGTTGTTGTTTATATAAGCTACAGGCCAAGTGTTTGTCACAAATACCTCTGTTCCTAAAGGTATTATATACTGCTCTATCTCAGTGTCTCTTTTTACTTTAATAAAGAATCTACCGTCAAATTCAGGGAGGTTTTCTATTTCAACTTCATAAAACTCTACTGTTAATGCATATATATGATTATCAAAAGTGCCTGTATTAGCTGTGGCAAAACCTATATCAGGACCAAATAAACCTTTCAGCTGAAACGTCGTCATATCACCTGACATTGAAGTTTTGGAAACTTCATAAAACTTTGATCTATTACCACTACCTTTAAATCTAACAGAAAAGCCAGCCACCGCATTACTATCCCAGTCTACACCAAGTTCACTGGTAACTTGAGCCGTAGCCATAGTGAAAAAGTTATTACCTTCAATAGGGTAGCCACCCTCTGACGTACCTATAAAACCACCATCATTAATAACTACATATCTCGATCCTATTTGCACTCTTGAGCTTTTTACAAAATCAGGAGCGTCTTCTTCTATAGCTATAACCTTATACTTATTAGTACCTTGTACGTCTACATTGACACCATTTTTCTTTTTTAATATTAAGAAGTCGTCTTCGGTAATCTTATTGCGCTCTGAAGAAGGAAAACTTAACCATAGATTGCCGTCTTGAGCAGTATACCATCTATCTAAAACTAGATTATAGTATTCGACCGTAGGCTCTTTAATATAATAAGACATATACTCAACCCACTCAGGGATAACAACATCGTTAGCTAAAGTAACTTCTATCCTATTTCTAGTTGTTGAAGAGCTTTTTGGTATTCTAACACCGTTATTGTTATCTCCACTACTTAGTACTGGTGTCTCTCTACCGTACTTGTCACTAAAAACAACACCTAAAGTGTAGTCACGCATTGTTTTAACAGACGGATCAGCTAAAGCTGATGGAGGTGAGGTGTAAGAAGCAAGGATTTTAGGTTGTACAGGTACATCATAGTTTTGTACGTAGTTACCATATATTAATCTATTAGCACTTATCTCTTGGCTTCTAGCTTTTCTAGGTACATTATCCCAAGGTCTGATTAATTGATTTGAAGGAACTATTGCATGTATTAGGTCTGTAGTTATCTCTACTGAACCTCGAGCAGCATTAAACCCGTCCAACCCTCCTGGGACAGGCCACGCAGGGTGCTTATCGTTTGGTGTTATAGTTCTTAAAGTGTATACTGTAGGGTTGTTTGTTTCTTTATATAGTATATCGATCTCCACTACGTCCTCCATCATCCGTAAATCTCCAGCGTGGTAACCTTTTATCACCATGTTCCTTACCTGGTTGCTCATACCAAGATTAAAGCCTAGCGATGCTGAAAACTGATACGCACCTGGTAAAAAAGCAACTTGAGACCAAGGTGCAAAGGTTGAGTATTCTCCGTCTATATATTTGTATCTATATGAAAACCTAGGAAACTTGAACTCAAATAAACTATCACCCTGCTCTAGTTTTGCTGTAAAGTGCGTGGAAGAGGTGGGGAGATTAGATCTTATAGATAGAATCTTAACTGAATACACGCTTGTTAGTGAGTTAGGGTCATCAGATGGCCCTATACCATTAATAAGCGGTAAAACCTCAACCCTTAAGGCATACTCGTCAGATTCAATAAAACTTTCAGAAGCAGAAGCGTGGGTAGCAACATTTAACTTTAGCACATCCCCTATTCTGAAATCCATCAGAGTAGAGAAGCTTAAGTTCTGTATTACCTGCCCAACTGTAAACTGTGTACTTCCATTATTTTCAAAAATATTTAATGAAGGTATATACCCTGAAGATGGATTCTCAATAATACTATTATCTTTAAACCTCGGTATAGTGTTTCTATACAGATCTAGCTTAAGAGCCTGTGTAGGGCCTTTTTTTAAAACTGTAATATGTTTCTCCTCCACCCATACAGCTCTTTTTGGGCTTCTAATGTTACCCTCACCCTTTGTTAAAACACCGTTTTCACCTACTAGCCTAGTGTGAAAGAATTGTGTATCACCTTTAAATGATAGCGTACCTGGAAAGTTTAAACCGTCTCCTTTGTCAAATCCACCACCAGATAGGTATTCAACTCCCCCAGTGCCAGCTATTGATCTTGTTATGTTTATTTTTTTAGGTTCAGTTTCGTTGTCTGTCCAGTATATAAAGTCATCTAGTACATTTATACCTGTTATAAGTGTTTCTTGATTAAAGTTTAAAACCCTTCCAGTTGAACTGAATTTAACTTTATCACCATCGATTGCACCTGTAGCGGGTTGGAAAGCCGCGCCATCTTTAGTCATTTTTATATCAAAATGGTCTGGGGTGTCACTAATTGATATACCTGAAACAGTTATACCATGAGCAGCGCCGTAACTAGTACCATTTAAAACACCAGTGACAATCATACCAGATCTAACACCAGTTTCATTTGAAAAACCAGAATCTAAGTCAGGTATAGTGATAAAAGGCTGTGCGTCAGAAGATGCTGACGTGGCAACGTTAACCTCATATATATCTACAAAAACATGCTTATGCTTCTTAATGATAGGGTTATATTCCATGATATAATCCTTTTTAGTAGACAATGAAACGCCATTTATATTACTCTTCCCAGCTGAAACAAAGTAATATATTTTATCTGTATTTGGCGACGATACAGAACCAACGCACGTAGATGTATCAGGTATAAGGTATTCACTATAACTCCTCTCACCCGCTATGCGGTCGCGCTTAATGTTACCTTTTATGTTTTGAGCGGTACCAACATCTGAACCTTCAGATCCAAATATATCAATATTATTAGCGTCCCTGTATTGACCCCTTGGAACAATCCTATCATCTAGGTCTTTGTTCATCTTGCCCTTAGAGAAATCGCGCTTTAACTCTGACATGCTTTAGTGTTTGATTATCTTAGAGCTACCTCTAAGTATTTGAGTTAGTTCCTCTAACTTTATATTTGAAAGTCTAAGTTTTGCTTTTCTTGTTTCAGCAAACCTCTCTTTCTTTATTTGTGTTAATAAACCACCTGGGGTGTCTTTTCTTGCTAGTAGAACACCATATAGTATATGTTTATATATAGCTTCCTCTGCAAGCTTAGGCACATAACTTTTGTCTAATTGAATAGCTGAAGATCCAGAGCTAGTTGAAACTGTTCCATCACTTATATACTTAAGCAATAGCTGCTTACCTGCTAGGTTAGAACTGAAATGAAACTTCCCAGCATCTTGATCTATAAAGAATGTTCCGTTTATTTGAGCGTGTTGAGGATCAAGTCCAAACCTAGCGTCAAATATATCTTCATTGAAACCATTATATCTATTACGAGAATCGTTTGTGCCAATATCAGATGTTGTGTTAGAACTAAAGCTAGTCCATGTATCTGATGTTTCATCTGATGCAGGTTCTGTATCGTCTTCTAAACCTACGAATCCACCATGCGGATCTGTTAGCGCTGTTATATTTCTAGGGTTAGATGTTTTACCTGTTGGGTATATAATTCTTTCTATTCCACTAACATCACTCCAAGCTAGTTTTACGTAGTTAACATAATCGACAGGCATTACCATAACTAAAGTTGAAGGTACTGTTATCTCCCAGTCTTTAGTTGATGTCAAAGTGTCATAGCTTAATTCTTGCAACCCTCGTATAGCGTGAAATGTAATGTCATTCAATACTACATTCTCACATATCTTACCTTTACCTACATATGTGGCCGCAAAAGAGTCTACTATTTCTTGAAGACTTATCTGCCTGTATGAACCATGATCTCCATCTGCTCCATAGTATGTATGAAGTCTATCTATAGTTACACCCATCTATTTATGTATTTTGCGTTTGTTGTTCTTGAGTAATAATTGATCCAGCTGTTTTAGTAAGTCCTATTTTATTTAGTACTATACCAGATAGTTCAAGTATTTTATTAACTAAAGTATCTGACTCTGACTTGTGTAATTCAAAATCCACGGCTAAGGAAGAGTTGTATAAAGCCTTTTTATTGACTACTACATACGGCCAGTTTACTGTCTTCGGTACTCTAAAGCACTGAACTGTTATAGGTGCGCTTGAAGCTGTTGTGCTACCCGCATACACTAGTACATCCCTACCAGTTATTCTATTGTCAGCATATATAGGGCTTTGATTTGCCGTAGTAGCCATGTGCCTGGTTGATCGCTTAAACCTTTGGGCCTCTGATGGCTCCACCTTTTGGCAAACTTCGTCTGCAAGGTACAACAACCCTGTATGAAACACATCGTGCGCTGTACCATCAACACTTACTGTAGAAGGAAATGTGTGACCACCAATAACCATTTCATTAGATTCAAACGGAGCTAGCTTTGAATTAAGTAGCTCACTTATATCTGTTTCATCAACCTCATTAGTCCTAAGTGGCTCTGCTCTATCCCTTTGGTTTTTTGCGTAGAAATAACTCTCAAATATTGACATCTGAGCCTGGTTGGCTAATAGGTTATATTCCTGCGGAGTGATATAACCTCTCTGCTCTTTATTAGCTAGAGCTAATACTCTTTGATATACTGTATCTACACTTATTGCCATAGTTATTTATTTTATGCGCTTGCCACAAATACCTCTATATCGACAGCATTAGCACCTGGATCTATTAATATACTTTCTAAATCGTGTAGCGTTGTTTGCACGCTCGAATCTGTATCGTAAACAGCTAAAGAATCGTGCGGTGTACCCATAACAAAGGTTTCCCCTGCCGCAAGTAATATTGTTGCGGTTTCATTTGGTTCCGCTACTCCACTACCACTTTCCGTAACATCTATTTGTAAGTTTAAATTTACTGAATTTGTATCATCTAAATTTGTAACTCTAATATACTTAGCATCTTGAGTGTCTATCCCAGAGTCTTCTACGTCTACTTGTGTGTTAAAATGAACTATAGTTGTATCCACACTTGCTAAGCATGTTACTATTCGCTTATATACTTCATTTACGTTAGCTACCGTGAATGTATTTGTGGCACCCAGCTCTTGCCCTTTAAGTGTTACTGATTCCGTAAGTGATACGGTTAATGTTGATGCAGTTACTGTACTTGCCATAATTCTTTTTTTGTAGTTTTGCAACCACCCCGAAGGGCAGTTGCATCACCGTTGATTATTGTTTTAATCGTTTTTCTATATTGGAGTATATCTCCATTCCCTCATCAGTTTTAAACCAAGCGGCTAAGGCTGAATATGGATGCTCGTCAAAAGGTATCGTCATAAGCTTTCTATCTGTTGATCCCCACGCAAAGTGCCGTTGATCATTTGAAAGTTTTATAATACCCAACTCTGTAGCTTTAATACCAAAGTTCCTAAGAACCACGTTGTCATCATTTAGCAACTCTAGGAACAGCTTGGGGTTCTTCTTGGCATATAGCAGCAAGTCCCGCTTAAGCTCCTTAGAACTCATGCTAGACACGCTAGAGCCAATCTCTACCCTCATAATAGCTTCAGCCATTTCAATATCCATGCTTTTAGCCGCAACAAGAGCATCTACTTCTAATTCTAAAATATCAATTTGATACTCTGCTATCTCAGCGGGCTTATGCTCGTAATACAAATTATTCCTATGAGGATGATACAAAGACATCATTTTCTGAAGAGTAACTTTTTCTTTTGGTACGTATAGGCTACCACTCCTAAACACTATATGTTCTAGTCGCTGATCGCCTTTCATTTCGTCTACAAAAACTGTTTTTTGATTTTGACAGTATTTTATTTCTCTTTCGTAACCTAACTCTTCATCAAACCAAAATAAATTAGATGATCTTATAGATTGAGATAAAGGTTTTCTATTTCCTTTTATATAGTAAACCCTATCTTTAAA